>Ga0209812_10000019_pt1 | contig 135129 bp, 114 predicted proteins | sample JI71714BDNA_FD_187502 | JGI IMG/M metagenome (GOLD analysis project Ga0209812, IMG submission 187502) | Wastewater effluent complex algal communities from Wisconsin, to seasonally profile nutrient transformation and Carbon sequestration -... | ecosystem: Engineered > WWTP > Effluent > Algae... | reverse complement strand
CTTATAGTGCTACTTTAGAAGATGGAACACCCTTACCGACATGGTTAACATTTGATGCCACGACTCGTACCTTTAATGGTACACCGGCGACATCAGACTTAGGCAATGTCAAGGTAAAAGTGAGTGCATCCGATGGCAAAGCGGCTACTAGCAATACTTTCCTGTTATCGGTATCCGATAAAGCGAATACCGCACCAGTAGTAGCCAGCTCCATTGCTGATACATCTGCCACAGTAAGCCAAGCCTTTACCTACAGTTTCCCTGATACCACCTTCACGGATGCGGAAAAAGATCCTCTCACTTATAGTGCTACTTTAGAAGATGGAACACCCTTACCGACATGGTTAACATTTGATGCCACGACTCGTACCTTTAATGGTACACCGGCGACATCAGACTTAGGCAATGTCAAGGTAAAAGTGAGTGCTTCCGATGGGAAAGCCTCAACCGGTGATGTCTTCGTCTTAACGGTGAATACTCCAACACCGACACCGACACCAACACCGACACCGACACCAACACCGACACCGACACCGACACCGACACCGACACCCGTAGTAGTTATCCCACCTGTCTTTATTCCCTTTGCACCTGTAGCCACATCCACACCGACACCATCGGTAACACCGACACCATCGGTAACACCGACACCATCGGTAACACCGACACCATCGGTAACACCCACACCCATTATTGACTGTATTGAGGATAAAATTCCTCAGCCTAATTTCAATCAACCTAATGTGACAAATAACGTCATTTTTGGCGAACCGGGTGTCGTCGAGGGTACGGGGAAAAATGATCAGTTTAATGGCTCTTCTAACCCTAATTTATTTAGTGGTTTTGGAGGCGATGATAACCTAATTGGTGGTATTAGTAATGATATCCTATGGGGCAATAAGGGCAATGACTATATCGATGGCCAAGGGGGTAATGATTGGCTTTATGGAGGCAAGGCTAATGATATTGTCATTGGTGGCTTAGGTGAAGATACTCTATGGGGCGACTCCGGCAATGATACCCTCAATGGTAGTGAAGATAACGACTTCGTTTATGGTGGCAAAAACGATGATTGGCTCAGTGGTGGTAAGGGGAATGATAATCTATTTGGCCAAAAAGGTAATGATGTTCTCTTTGGGGATCAAGGAGATGATTCTCTCGATGGTGGTAGTGGCAATGATATCCTACTCGGAGGCACTGAAAATGATACCCTACTCGGAGGAGAAGGTGATGATACTTTAGATGCTGGAAAAGGGGATAATTCTCTCAATGGAGGTGTTGGTAATGACACTCTCTATGGTTGTGGTGGGAATAATATTCTAACCGGTGAAGAAGGAAATGACCTCTTTATTATCGGTTTCCCTAACAGCTTAAATATCATTACAGATTTCACAAAGGGTTCCGATAAAATCGCGGTATCCGGTGCTTCTTTCAGTCAATTAGATTTAGTGCAAGATAGTGCTAATACTCTAATTAAACTGAAGACGGGACAACAAATTGGGACTCTTCTGAATGTGAATGCGTCTCAATTGAGTGCAGATAATTTCCTTAGTGTCTAATTAGTAGGGGCTCTGGAGCCAATATCTGCACAACCCATCTTAAATGCTGGTAAACCCGCCCCGAAAGTCTTTGGGGGCGGGTTTATCAATTTTCTGTGTCACCAGTGAGAGATACGGGCGATCGCGCCCCTACCAATGAAAGAGCCCCATTGAAGAAAAACCCGGTTTCTTTGAAATACCCTCGCCCAACCGAAAAATGAACTCGCGTTGTAGGTTGGGTTAAGATACCAAACCCAAGAAATCCCTTGAGTTTGGCGCGCACTCTCCGCGAATACCTGATCGCGCTCCCGTCTCAACCGACAAAAAAATGCCCCAAGTATCGTTAACTAAAAATCATAAAAATAGCCAACAAATCAACCCCAAAAACCCGGTTTCTTTCTTCCGGGTGCATAACTCAGGCTCTATTGCAATTCCAAACTCATTTATACAGAAAAACAAAAAGGGGCAGGCAAAAAACCCACCCCTCCTAGTCTCCGCGGTAACTAGAACCCGTTACGGCCCCAAACTACCATCGAAATCGAGAAACTAAACACAACCAAAATGGAAACCCATCCCAGAGATAAAATATCCATAAAACTGCCTTAAGACAAAACAGACAACAACTTCATTCCCTATCTTATGCCAATCTGTATCCCTTCACTCTCTCCCCTTGAGCATACTACAGGCCTATAATGGTGTAGTACAATCCTGATCTAATTCTGTGCGCAGAAAAGCCTAAAAAAAATATTGACAAAGCTTGACAACTTGAGCCAGATAATATATATTGAGGAATTGTCGCCAATTATAAGGATACTGAGTAGCAATCTACTCAAGTCCAGGCACCAACAGGCAGTACCGAAATAAATCGGTCAAGAAACAGCTTAAGTGTTGCTGCTATTAAAGTTTGCAGGACAATCAATAGCTTGTGCTGCCTGAAAAGTCAGGGCAAGCCATTGGTTGATATTAACAAAATAAGTTGTAGAGCCGTTACCTGTAAAGGTTCTACATCAGAGAAGGCGGAGTTAAACAACTGCTCTGAAGCCCATAGGTGATGAGCAGAAGTAAAATCCGACTCTTTTCTAGTGCGTAAATTATAGGGAGACTACCCGTGTCTGTCGGTATTCTTGGCACTAAACTTGGCATGACCCAAATATTTGACGACGAAGGGAGAGCCATTCCCGTCACCGTCGTCCAAGCGGGGCCATGTACAGTTACACAAATTAAAACACAACAGACGGATGGCTATACAGCCATCCAACTTGGCTTTGGAGAAGTAAAACCCAAAGCGTTGAACAAACCCAAATTGGGACACCTGAATAAATCAGGAGCAACCCCCGTCCGTCACCTGCATGAGTATCGGTTAGACGATGCCAGTGCCTTTGAACTAGGTCAGCAATTAAAAGCCGACTATTTCCAACCGGGGCAAGTCGTCGATGTGAGAGGAACAAGTATCGGTCGAGGTTTTGCCGGTTATCAAAAACGGCATAACTTCAAGCGGGGGCCAATGGCTCACGGTTCCAAAAACCACCGCTTACCTGGTTCCATCGGACCTGGAACAACACCCGGTCGGGTTTATCCAGGGAAGAAAATGGCAGGTCAATTAGGCAATGTCCAAGTGACAGTTCGGAAATTAACGGTCGTGCGGGTCGATGCCGATCGCAACCTCTTGCTAATTAAAGGAACCGTGCCTGGTAAACCCGGAGCATTAGTCTCTGTTGTCCCTGCGACAATAGTAGGACAATAGGATTGGAGATTTCGGATTGGAGATTTTGGTGCGGAAAATTATCAAAAATAATTACCGCAAAAAATCTGCACTCAGAAATCAAAAATCCCCCACTAATATCGAAAATTGCATCCTTATGGTTAACTGTGTAGTGCGAAATTGGCAGGGCGAAGAAGTAGGACAAGCTACTTTAGAATTAAAAGTAGCTAAAGAAGCAAGTGCTGCTCATATTGTCCATAGAGCCTTAGTTCGCCAAACAACCAATGCACGTCAGGGCAACGCGAGCACCAAAACCCGCTCCGAAGTGAGAGGCGGCGGTCGCAAACCTTGGCGGCAAAAAGGAACCGGGAGAGCCAGAGCCGGTTCCATCCGTTCACCCCTATGGCGGGGTGGTGGTGTCATCTTTGGACCCAAACCCAGAGATTTTGACATCAAGATGAACAAAAAGGAACGGCGTTTAGCACTGCGAACAGCCTTCCAAAGTCGTACCGAAGACTTGATTATTGTCGAAGACTTTGCCGAACAATTCCCCAGACCTAAAACCAAGGAATTAATCACAGCAATTACCCGTTGGGGAATCGAACAAAATCAGAAAGTCTTGTTAATATTGGCAGATAAACAAGACAACGTTTATTTATCGGGTCGCAACGTCCCCACATTAAAAGTCATCTTGGTAAACGGCTTAAATATCTTAGATATTCTGGCAGCCGACAAAATTATCACCACCACCACAGCCCTTGCCAAACTTCAGGAGGTGTACAGTGAGTAGTGATAAATATAATCCTCGCGATTTAACCGATTTGTTGGAACGTCCTATTCTCACAGAGAAAGCCACACGATTGCTTGAGCTTGATCAGTTCACCTTCGATGTTGCTCCCAAAGCGACCAAACCACAAATTAAAGCCGCGATCGAACAAGCATTTAACGTCAAAGTCATCAGCGTTAACACCCAAAATCCCCCCCGCCGAAAGCGGCGAGTGGGCAAATTTGTCGGGTATAAGCCTCACTACAAGAGAGCCGTCGTAACGCTGGCCGATGGAGAGTCCCTCAGAAAAATTCTGTTCCCAGAAGTCTAAAATATGGGCATTCGTTCTTACCGACCCTATACTCCGAGCACCAGGCAACACAGCGTCTCAGACTTTGCTGAGATCACCCGTTCAGAGCCTGAAAAGTCTCTGACTACAGCCCGCCACAGTAAAGAAGGGCGGAATAATCAGGGTTTAATTACCTGTCGTCATAGAGGCGGCGGTAATAAGCAGTTGTATCGGATCATCGACTTTCGTCGTGATAAACTCAACATTCCCGCGACCGTTACTCAGATCGAATATGACCCCAACCGTAATGCCCGCATCGCGTTAGTGGTGTATCGGGATGGCGAAAAACGTTATATTCTTCATCCCCACGGATTAAAAGTAGGGACAGTAATTGTTTCCGGGCCTGAAGCTCCCATCGAAATTGGCAACGCGCTCCCACTGAGTAATATTCCCTTGGGTACTAACATCCATAACGTGGAATTAGTCCCCGGTAAAGGAGCACAAATTGTGCGCTCGGCGGGTGCTACAGCCCAAATCATGGCAAAAGAAGGTACTTACGTCACCCTGAAACTGCCCTCTGGGGAACAGCGCAAAATCCGCGCTAACTGCTACGCGACCATTGGCCAAGTGGGAAACATCGATGCCAGAAACATCAGCATCGGTAAAGCCGGACGCAATCGTTGGAAAGGAAAACGTCCCACAGTCCGTGGTAGTGTGATGAACCCAGTGGATCACCCTCATGGTGGTGGTGAAGGCAGAGCGCCCATCGGTCGTTCTGGTCCAGTCACGCCTTGGGGTAAACCCGCGTTAGGTGCGAAGACACGACGTAAGAATAAGCGCAGTGATGCCCTGATCGTGCGTCGTCGTCGGAAATCCTCCAAACGTGGTAAAGGCGGTCGTCAGAATTAATGTTAATTGGGTAATGGGTAATAGGTAATAGGAACCAAGAGCAATTACCAATTACCAATTACCAATTACCAATTACCAATTATTAATCACCAAAGGTATGTCACGTTCATTAAAGAAAGGTCCCTTTGTCGCCGATCATCTCCTCAGAAAAATTGAAGTCTTAAACGCCAAAGGCGAAAAACAAGTTATCAAAACTTGGTCAAGAGCTTCGACGATTCTGCCTCAAATGGTTGGTCATACCATCGCGGTTCATAACGGACGGCAACACGTTCCTGTTTATTTAACAGATCAGATGGTGGGACACAAATTGGGAGAATTTGCCCCCACTCGTACCTTCCGAGGTCACGCGAAGGGTGACAAAAAGGCAAAAAGATAAGGGATAAGGTAATCGGTGACAGGTGATAGGTGATAGGTGATAGGCGACAGGAGATAAGAGACAGGTGATAGGTGACAAATTTTGTCCCCAATCCCCAATTCCCAATCCCCAATTCCCAATTCCTAATTCCTAATCCCCAATCGCCAATCCCCAATCCCGAAGAACGCAATTCGCAATTAGCAAAAGCAAAATGGCTGTACAGAGAAATAGCACTTCTGAAGTCAAGGCGATCGCACGTTACATCAGAATGTCTCCCAGTAAAGTGCGGCGTGTGCTCGATCAAATTCGGGGTAAATCCTACCGAGATGCCCTGATTTTATTAGAATTCATGCCCTACCGAGCCTGCCAACCCATTCTGAAGGTATTGCGCTCCGCAGTGGCCAACGCGGAAAATAACGAAGGTCTTGATCCCACGACTCTTGTCGTTGCCCAAGCCTTCGCCGACCAAGGCCCCGTCCTCAAACGCTTCCGACCCCGTGCCCAAGGTCGCGCCTACAAACGGCATCGTCCTACTTGTCACATTACTGTTACAGTGGCACCTCAAATAGAAGAAGAAAAGAAAAAGCCCGCGAGCTAATCCTTCTCTTTTCTAATTTCTTAGTCCTTCTTTCTGGATTTCTATGGGACAAAAAATTCATCCAATTGGTTTTCGATTGGGGATTACGCAAGAACACCGCTCTCGGTGGTTTGCAGACCCCAAGAACTACCCAGGCTTGTTGCAAGAAGACTTTAAAATCCGCGCTTTTGTCGAGAAAACCCTCAGCAATGCAGGAATTTCCGCAGTCAAAATTGACCGTAAAGCCGATCAAATTGATTTAGAAGTACAAACCGCGAGACCGGGTGTAGTTGTCGGTCGTGGTGGTACTGGTATTGAGCAATTACGCGTTGGTTTGCAACAAAAACTCGGTAGTAATCGACAAATTCGCATTAATGTTGTCGAAGTGCAGCGAGTCGATGCAGATGCCACATTAATTGCTGAATATATTGCCCAACAATTAGAGCGTCGGGTTTCCTTCCGTCGTGTTGTGCGTCAAGCAATTACCCGTGCTCAAAAAGCCGGAATTGAAGGCATCAAAATCCAAGTCAGCGGCCGTTTAAACGGAGCTGAAATTGCGCGGACGGAGTGGACACGGGAAGGACGAGTCCCACTGCATACCTTACGGGCAGATATTGATTACTCCTACTGCACAGCCCAAACCATTTATGGAATTTTGGGAATTAAAGTATGGGTATTTAAAGGCGAAATCATCCCAGGACAAGAGAACATTGCACCTGTGATTGCCGCGGCTCCCAAAAATAAGAGCAACCGTCGTCGTCAACAATTTGAAGACCGTTCCGATAAAGAATAGGTAATTGGTAATAGCCAATTGGTAATTAAGTTCTTGTCAAGACTCATTACCCGTTACCCATTTACCATTCACCATTATCCATTCCCGAAATCATGCTAAGTCCAAAAAGAACAAAATTCCGCAAACAACAACGCGGACGCATGACGGGTTTAGCCACTAGAGGCAATACTGTTGCATTTGGTGAGTACGCCCTGCAAGCGTTAGAGCCAGCTTGGATCACCTCTCGTCAAATAGAAGCTAGTCGTCGGGCGATGACTCGTTATATCAGACGGGGTGGCAAAATTTGGATTCGCATTTTCCCTGATAAACCTGTTACTCAACGTGCCGCGGAAACCCGGATGGGTTCCGGTAAGGGTGCGCCTGAGTTTTGGGTCGCGGTGGTTAAGCCGGGGCGAGTGCTGTTTGAAATTGGTGGAGTTGCGGAAGATATCGCGCGTGAAGCGATGCGTTTAGCTTCTTTTAAACTCCCCATTAAGACTAAGTTTATTACTCGTGAAGAGGAGCAGTCTTAAGATGGCATTGCCCAAGATTAAAGAAGCAAGAGAATTAGGCGAAGCGGAACTAGGCGAACAGATTTTAGCCGTTAAGCGTCAACTGCTGCAATTTAGACTGCAAGCCGCCACTGGCCGTGCCGCCAAACCCCATGAGATTAAACACCTTAAACATCGTTTGTCTCAGTTATTAACGGTGGAGCGGGAACGGGAAATCGCGATCATCGCGAAATCTTCCACGGTTAGCTAATCGCGCTCTGTTTTTCTATCGCAAATTTCAATTCTAAAATTTCTTGCTATGGCAGTTAAAGAAAGAGTTGGCGTCGTCGTCAGCAACAAAATGGAAAAGACAGTGGTAGTCGCGGTAGAAAACCGTTCCTCCCACATCAAGTACGGGAAAATCGTGGTACGCACCAAGCGTTATAAAGTTCACGATGAAAAAAATCAGTGTAAAGAAGGCGATCGCGTTCGGATTACTGAAACCCGTCCTTTGAGCAAAACGAAGCACTGGGAAGTCGCGGAAATCCTCAAATAAATGGATCAGGAAAATGGAAGAAGTGATAGGTGATAAGTGATAGGTCGATATTGACAGGATTTGGTCTTTTATTCCCCCTAATCCTCAATACCCAATCTCAAATACCAGATCACAAATCTCTCGTCACTAACCTCCCATCCTTAGTCCAAAATGAAAAATCCAAAATCGCTATGATTCAACCTCAGACTTACTTAAATGTTGCCGATAATAGCGGAGCCAGAAAACTCATGTGCATCCGCGTATTAGGAGGGGGCAATCCACGTTACGCGGGCATCGGTGACGTTATTATCGCGGTGGTCAAAGACGCGATCCCTAACATGGGAGTGAAAAAATCCGATGTAGTACGCGCAGTGGTGGTTCGCACTCGCAAAGCGATGCGTCGCGATAGCGGTATGAGCATCCGTTTTGATGACAATGCCGCGGTGATCATTAACGCGGATAACAATCCGAAAGGCACGCGTGTATTTGGCCCCGTTGCTCGCGAATTGCGTGATAAAAACTTCACGAAAATTGTTTCTTTAGCACCGGAGGTGTTGTGATGTCTAATAAGGAACAATCATCGCGTCAGAAGTTGCACGTCAAAAAAGGTGATACGGTTCAAGTGATCACGGGTAAAGATAAAGGTAAAGTCGGAGAAGTCGTAACGGCAATACCCAAACTAAGTCAAGTCGTGATCAAAGGGGTTAACGTGAGAACTAAGCACGTTAAACCTCAAGCCGAAGGGGAATCAGGGAAAATCATTACTTATGAAGCTCCCATTCATAGTTCCAATGTAATGCTGTATTCCACCAAAGAAAAAGTCGCGAGTCGGGTTTGCTACACCTTCACCGAAGATGGTCGCAAAGTGCGTAAACTCAAGAAAACTGGTGAAATCATTGACTAAATTTTTAGATTGCTGATTTGGGATTTTTGCTCGAAAAGGACAAAATAAATTCCAAATCTCGAATCTAAAATTGCCCTGACCAAGCCCAGGGAAAATTTCAAGGACAAAAAAATTATGACAACCAGACTGAAGACTGTCTATCAGGAAAAAATCGTACCGAAACTGATGGAGGAGTTTAAATATACCAATATCCATCAGGTTCCTAAACTGGTAAAAATCACCGTCAACCGGGGTTTAGGAGAAGCTTCTCAAAACGCGAAAGCCTTAGACTCTTCTCTCAAGGAAATTGCCATCATTACTGGACAAAAACCCGTCGTGACACGCGCCAAGAAAGCGATCGCGGGCTTTAAAATTCGTAAAGGGGTACCCGTTGGGGTGATGGTAACATTACGAGCTGATCGGATGTATGCTTTTTTTGACCGACTGGTTAACCTATCACTGCCTCGTATTCGTGACTTTCGCGGCATCAGTCCCAAAAGCTTTGATGGACGGGGTAATTATAGTCTCGGTTTAAGAGAACAACTGATTTTCCCTGAAATTGAATATGACAGCATCGATCAGATCCGTGGGATGGATATTTCCATTATTACTACGGCAAACAACGACGAAGAAGGTCGGGCTTTGCTCAAGGCAATGGGAATGCCGTTCCGAGATAACTAATCGATTCTTTTACACTCTTCAATCCAAAATCTAAGAAGAAACAGATGGCGGCTAACGATACTATTGCAGATATGTTGACGCGCATTCGCAACTCTTGCCTTGCACGTCACCAAACAACAGAAGTTCCCTCCACGAAAATGACTCGCAGTATTGCCCAAGTTCTTAAGAGCGAAGGTTTTATTGGTGAAGTTGAAGAAACGGGGGAAGGCATTAAGAAGTCTTTGGTTCTTTCCTTGAAGTACAAGGGAAAAACTCGTCAACCCATTATTACTGCCCTCAAACGAGTCAGTAAACCAGGTTTGCGGGTGTATACGAACCGTAAAGAATTGCCAAGAGTGCTGGGCGGAATTGGCATTGCCATTATTTCGACTTCTAGTGGCATTATGACTGACCGTGAAGCTCGACGCCAAGGGTTAGGCGGTGAAGTGCTTTGTTACATTTGGTAATCGGTGGTAGTTAATCTTTAATCGCGATAGCAGCGCTTGAGCCGAAGGCTATAGCGTGTTGCAATTAGGCTAATCACCCTGGTCGAATATTCGGTAAATTATTCATTAGGTAAAATCACCTAAATTAATGATTAATTTATTAGCCTAATGCACAAGGCCATTAGCGCCAAAATCCTCAAAAATTACTCGTTATCTATTACCAAATACTCATTGACTTCTGAGAAGGACAAAAAGTTATGTCTCGAATTGGTAAGCGTCCTATTAGCATACCGAAAAATGTTACCGTCACCATTGATGGTCAAACAGTGGCCGTTAAAGGCCCCAAAGGTGAACTGTCTAGAGTTCTGCCCCCCGAAGTCATCTTTGAACTGGAAGGGGAAACTTTACTGGTGAAACGCCGTGATGAATCACGGCCTGCGCGTGAACGACATGGTTTATGTCGCACCCTCGTAGCCAATATGGTAGAAGGGGTTTCTAATGGCTTCCAACGCCGTTTAGAGATTATTGGAACTGGTTATCGTGCTCAAGTTCAAGGCCGTAATCTCATCTTAAATGTGGGTTATAGCAAGCCAGTAGAAATGCCTCCCCCAGAAGGAATTCAAGTCGCGGTAGAAAGTAACACTAACGTCATTGTCTCTGGCATTGATAAGGAATTGGTTGGCAATACCGCGGCTCGGATTCGCTCCGTGCGTCCCCCCGAAGTTTATAAGGGTAAGGGCATTCGTTATTCCGGTGAAGTCGTTAGACGTAAAGCTGGTAAGACTGGTAAGACAGGGAAGAAATAAACTATGAAGCTTACTCGTAAAGAATCGGTCAAACGTCGTCACCATCGGGTGCGGCGTAAGGTATCTGGAACTCCAGAACGTCCTCGGTTAGCGGTGTTTCGTTCTAATCAACATATTTATGCCCAGGTGATTGATGACACGAAACAACATACTTTGGTCGCGGCTTCCACTTTAGATCCTGAAGTGCGATCAGAAATCAAGTCTGGTGGCAATTGCGATGCTTCTGTGCAAGTCGGTCAGTTAATCGCGAAACGATGCACCAGCTCCGGAATTTCTCAAGTCGTTTTTGACCGCGGCGGTAGTCCCTATCATGGTCGCGTCAAAGCTTTAGCTGAAGCCGCCCGCGAAGCCGGATTAGAATTTTAAGAAGGAAGAAGGAAGAGGGAAGGAAGAAGGAAGAAGGAAGAAGGAAGAAGGAAGAAGGAAGAAGGAAGAGGGAAAAAGGAAGACGGAAGAGGGAAGACGGAAGAGGGAAGAAGGAAATAAAACTTTTATCCCCAATTCCCAATCGGCAATTTCCCTAGGAAATTATTCCATTTTTTCTCTAGTTTTTAGTTTCTCCTAATTCTCTATAAGCAGTCAGAAAAACTTCTCAATTTGTCATTCTTGACTCTGATATAATTCGACCGTTTCTTAATTCTCTATGACCTATTACCAATTACCCCAACCATAAAACTATGGCAGAAAAAGAGCAGCGCAGCAGCAAGAAAAAAAGTAACAAAACGCGGGAAAAAGAAACCGAATGGCAAGAGCGGGTAGTGCAAATCCGCCGCGTTACCAAAGTGGTGAAAGGTGGTAAAAAACTGAGTTTCCGCGCCATTGTCATTATTGGCAATGAACGGGGACAGGTTGGCGTTGGCGTTGGCAAAGCCGCGGATGTGATTGGGGCTGTGAAAAAAGGTGTCGCCGATGGCAAAAAACACCTGATTGAAGTTCCTCTCACCAAGGCTAATTCTATCCCTCACCCCGTTAATGGTGCTGGCGGTGGAGCCCAAGTTATGATGCGTCCCGCGTCTCCTGGTACGGGTGTAATCGCGGGGGGGGCGGTGCGAACCGTTCTGGAACTCGCGGGTGTCCGTAACATTTTGGCTAAACAACTGGGTTCTGGTAATCCTTTAAACAACGCGAGAGCGGCAGTTAGAGCTTTATCTTCCCTGCGAACCTTATCCGCAGTTGCCCAAGAGCGGGGCATTGCCATCGAACACCTCTATCAGTAAAGGGAATTAAGGGACTGATGATGGGTGAGGAGTGATTGGGAAGACTAATTCATTTTTAACCTTTGAGATCGCATCCCTAATCCCTTAACAATTAGCAATTAGTCATTCGCGATTAGCAAAATTATGAGATTACAAGACGCTCAACCCAAAGCTGGGTCTCAGCAACGCCCTCGCCGCTTAGGTAGAGGTATTTCCGCGGGGCAAGGAGCCAGTAGCGGTAAGGGGATGCGTGGTCAAAAATCCCGTTCTGGTGGTGGCACTCGTCCGGGGTTTGAAGGTGGTCAAAACCCCCTCTATCGCCGTCTGCCGAAATTAAAGAGTTTCCCGATGGTGACTCGCAAGCAATACACTACGATTAATGTAAGTGCATTGGCTTCTTTGTCCCCAAACTCTGAAGTGACTCTCGCTTCTTTGATGACCGCGGGGATCGTTACTACTAACGATGGTCCGTTGAAAATTTTGGGAGATGGGGAACTGAAGGTGGCACTCCATGTTAAAGCTACGGCTTTTACGGCGGGTGCTCGGTCGAAAATTGAGGCCGCGGGCGGAAGTTGTGAAGTTGTTTAGTTTTGATTTGAGATTTGAGAGGTTTCTCAAATCTGAAATCCTCTGTTTTTCCCGACAACCTTAAGCGAAAATCCACCATTTTAACTATGGACGTTAGTCGAGAAAGAGCGCCAACTGCCCAAGAGACTTTCTTGCAGATGGCTCAAGCCGCGGGGTTACGGGGTCGAATCCTTGTCACCATTGGCTTATTGATTTTAATACGCTTGGGCGTTCATCTGCCCGTCCCCAATATTGATCGCGTCGCGTTTTCCCAAAATATTCAAGGAAGTCCTTTAATTGGTTTCTTGGATTTATTTTCGGGGGGCGGTTTGTCGGCTTTGGGGATATTTGCTTTGGGAATCCTTCCCTATATCAATGCTTCCATTATTGTCCAATTATTGACCGCGGCTCTCCCTAGTTTAGAAGATTTACAAAAAAATGAGGGGGAAGCTGGACGTCGTAAAATTTCTCAAATTACTCGCTATATCTCTTTGGCTTGGGCTGTGATCCAAAGTTTGGGGATTAGTATTTGGGTTGCCCCTTTTACGACGGAGAGTTCTACCGCGTTGTTTATGGTGGAAAGCACGATCGCGTTGACTGCTGGTTCCATGTTTGTGATGTGGGTATCGGAGTTGATTACGGAACGGGGTATTGGTAATGGGGCTTCTTTGCTCATTTTTATCAATATTGTCGCGGTTTTTCCTAAGTCTTTAGGGGCAACGATTCAGTTGTTTGAAAGCGGCGATCGCTCGATTGTAGGCCGGATGATTGTGCTGTTGCTGGTTTTCCTGGTAATGATTGTGAGCGTCGTGTTTGTGCAAGAGGGCACTCGTCGTATCCCGATTATTTCGGCACGTCGTCAAGTGGGACGAAAGGTATATCGCGAAAGAAGTAGTTATCTGCCTCTGCGCTTAAATCAAGGCGGTGTGATGCCGATTATTTTCGCGTCCGCGGTGTTAATTTTGCCCGCGAGTTTAGGTGAGTTTGCCAAAAATCCGATTTTGGTACAAATAGCTAATTATTTGAATCCCAATGGACCGACGCCTTGGTTATATTCCTTGGTTTATCTGTTGTTGATTCTGTTTTTTAGTTATTTTTACGCGTCTCTGATTATTAACCCTGTGGATTTGTCGCAGAATCTTAAGAAAATGGGGGCTAGTATTCCTGGGATTCGTCCGGGGCAAAAAACCAGTGAGTATATTGAGCGCGTTCTTAATCGTCTCACCTTTTTGGGCGCGATCTTTTTAGGTATTGTGGCAATTATTCCTACTGTAGTGGAAAGTGCTACTCGTGTGCCTACTTTTAAGGGTTTAGGGGCTACTTCCTTATTAATTCTTGTGGGTGTGGCGATCGATACCGCGAAACAAATTCAAACTTACGTTATTTCCCAACGATATGAAGGGATGGTGAAACAGTAAGTATGCAATTGATTTTTGTTGGACCGCCTGGGGCGGGTAAGGGAACTCAAGCTCAGATTATCGCGGAGTTTTTCCATATTCCTCATATTTCTACTGGGGATATTTTACGCGCCGCGGTTTCGGAACAAACGCCCTTGGGTGAAAAGGCACAATCTTATATGGATCGTGGAGAGTTAGTTCCTGATCAACTTCTTTTAGAGATTGTGGAAGAACGTTTGAAAAACCCTGATGCTCAAGATGGGTGGATTTTAGATGGTTTTCCTCGCACAGCCCCCCAAGCTCAGTTTTTAGATGAACTGTTGGCGAAAAAAGGGCGCGGTAATGTTCGGGTGGTTAATCTGGATGTTGCTGATGATGTCATTGTTACTCGTCTTTTGGCACGGGGACGTAAGGATGACACGGAAGAGACGATTCGACGTCGTTTGGAAGTGTATCGTGACCAAACTTCTCCTTTGATTAATTATTATCGCGATCGTGATCAATTAATCTCGATTGACGGCGATCGCGCACTCGAAGATGTCACGGAAAGCCTCAAAAAAGCACTGTCCTAAGTCTTGGCTACATTACTAGGATTTTATACCGATGGCAAACTTTGCTAAGATATGTTAATAAGGCTATCCTGGGGGTCTTTTGACCTCTAGGAAAAGGCCAGTGCTGAGTTGAGGAAAATATCACTTGTCTAAACAAGACTTAATTGAAATGGAAGGGACTGTCACAGAATCCCTCCCTAATGCCATGTTTCGTGTGGATCTTGATAATGGATTTAATGTCCTCGCCCACATTAGCGGTAAAATTCGTCGGAATTATATCAAGATCCTACCAGGCGATCGCGTAAAAGTGGAATTAACGCCTTATGACTTAACCAAAGGACGTATCACCTATCGTCTGCGGAAAAAGTAGCCTTAGAAAAAACATTGTAGAAACTAAATTTTAATTTAGTGGAAATGCTTTTGTAAAATCACCCAAATATATGCTATAATGCTACGTTTGTAGTCTGGCAAAAACGGGTGTAAAAAACCCACCGCCACCCACGGGGTCAACGATGGATGGCGATGTGAAAAAAAAGTTGAAATCGTTGACCCGTTTTCCGAGAAAGCCGAACTAGGGCATTGATGCCGCTCGGTTCCTGGTATTTAGGAAAAAGATGGGATAAATCTTATGTCCCAGGACACGGTACTCTCCAACCCGTTTCCCACCCCTACAAAACTTTATGTAGAGGGTATTCAAGGGGAGAAGGTTTTGCGGGTTCCCATCTGAAAAATCCGCAGCTAAATTAATAGAGGAGAGACACATCCCCTGCCCTGTCTTTCCTCTTACCGTCAGCTTAACCGTATGGCGGGAGTCTCCAGGCAGGAAGAAAGATGAAAGTTCGAGCCTCCGTTCGGAAAATTTGTGAAAAGTGTCGCGTCATTCGTCGTCGCGGCCGCGTCATGGTGATCTGTTCTAACCCTAAGCATAAACAGCGTCAAGGTTAGAGAGAAATAACTCTGATTTGGGAGAATCTCTCTCCACTGATAAAAAACATTGTAGCTAAATAGCTTTCGTTAGGGAGAAAAAAGCGTGGCACGGATTGCCGGGGTAGACCTTCCACGCGATAAGCGTGTCGAAATAGGTCTGACTTATATTTATGGAATTGGACTCACTCGCTCTCACAAAATTTTGGCGGCAACAGGCGTCAATCCAGATACCCGTATTAAGGATTTATCTGATGCCGATGTCACCGCGTTGCGTACAGAAGTAGAAACTAATTACCAAGTTGAAGGGGATCTCAGACGCTTAGAAGGGATGAACATCAAGCGTCTGATGGATATTGGCTGCTATCGAGGCCGCCGTCACCGTATGGGCTTACCTGTGCGGGGTCAACGGACTCGTACCAACGCGAGAACTCGTCGCGGTATCCGTCGTACCGTTGCTGGTAAGAAAAAGGCACCCGCCAAGAAGTAATTTTGGGCTGGAGTTTTTTACTAGGGGTTACAGCATCCCCCATCTTTGGGCATATCAACTGAATGGAAACCTATGGCGAGACAAACAACCAAAAAAACTGGTGCGAAAAAGCAAAAACGGAACGTCCCTAATGGGATGGGTTTTATCCAATCCACCTTTAATAACACAATCGTCACTATCACCGATCTTAATGGTGAAGTGATATCTTGGGCTTCCGCGGGTTCTTCGGGGTTTAAGGGCGCGAAAAAAGGGACTCCCTTTGCCGCGCAAACTGCCGCGGAAAACGCCGCCCGTCGCGCAAACGACCAAGGCATGCGTCAAATTGAAGTTATGGTTAGTGGGCCGGGGGCAGGACGTGAAACCGCGATTCGTGCCATCCAAGCCGCGGGACTGGAAATCACACTGATTCGAGATGTTACCCCAATTCCTCATAATGGCTGTCGCCCACCCAAGCGGCGTCGAGTCTAATCAATTACAAGTTAACAATTAAAAATTAAAAATGACTCGCTTTGTTCATTTTTGATTTTTAATTTTAAAGTGTCAGGATGGGGTTCAAAGGAAAAGGGAGGTCCGACCTGGTGTCGTTTCAGATTGAGTGTGTAGAGTCCAACACTGATAAGGATCGGAGTCAATACGGTAAATTTGTGATAGAGCCCCTGGAACGCGGTCAGGGCACGACAGTAGGAAATGCGCTCCGGCGGGTTCTGCTGTCGAATTTAGAAGGTACGGCTGTTACTGCTGTACGGCTCGCGGGGGTTAATCACGAATTTGCCACAATTGAGGGGGTACGCGAAGACGTTCTCGAAATCCTCCTCAATATGAAGGAAGTGGTATTAAAAAGCCATTCACCGCAGCGTGTTATTGGACGTTTGCGCGCTGAAGGGCCTGCCACAGTGACGGGCGATCGCTTTGATTTACCTTCAGATGTAGATATCGTAGATCGCAGTCAATATATCGCAACTCTAGCTCCAGGGGCGACTTTGGAGATGGAATTTTATATTGAACGAGGCAAAGGCTATCGAGCCGTGGATCGGAGTCGCGAAGATAATATCGCGCTAGACTTTCTCCAAATTGATGCCATTTTTATGCCTGTCCGCAAAGTCAACTACACGGTTGAGGATGCGCGGGTGGGTGGCACGATGGAGAAGGAAAGACTGATTATGGAAATCTGGACTAATGGTAGTTTGACACCCCAGGAGTCTCTGAGTCAATCTGCTGAGATTTTAGTGGAGCTGTTTACGCCTCTCAAGGAAGTAACAGCCGAATCCATGAAGAGTAGTCAGTCTTCAGAGACAGATCCGACGAGTCAAATTCCCATTGAAGAATTACAGCTATCCGTGCGGGCTTATAACTGTCTGAAGCGGGCGCAAATTAATTCGGTGGCCGATTTATTGGATTATACCCAAGAAGACTTGTTAGAAATCAAGAACTTCGGTCAAAAGTCCGCGGAGGAAGTGATTGAGGCTTTGCAGAAACGCTTGGGGATTACTTTACCTCAAGAAAAGTCTGCTAAAAATTGAAGGAAGGAAGAAGGAAGAAGGAAGAAGGAAGAAGGAAGAAGGAAGAAGAAAGAAAGACAAATTATTTATTTGACTGATTTCGTTTTCCCTTTTTTATTCCTTACTAATTCGGAAATTACTTCTTAATTCCCAATCTAATTTTACATTAAGGCTTCAATTTTCGGAAATTAACAATTAGTAATTAGCAAGTAATATGCGTCACCGTTGTCGTGTTCCTCAACTAAATAAACCGGCGGATCAGCGCCGAGCTCTGTTGCGATCGCTGGCAACAGAGTTAATTCGTCATGGCAAAATCACCACTACTAAAACTCGTGCTAAAGCTGTACAAGTAGAAGCGGAACGGATGATTACTTTGGCGAAAGATGGCTCTTTAGCGGCTCGCAGACGCGCGATGGGTTATATCTATGATAAACAGCTTGTCCATGCTTTGTTTGGCGAAGCCCAACAGCGTTATGGCAATCGCAATGGCGGTTATACTCGCATTTTGCGAACCATGCCCCGTCGTGGGGATAATGCGGAAATGGCGATCATAGAATTGGTTTAATTTTGGGGGAATGGGTAATAGGTAATAGTGAATAGGTGAGAGAAAATCCTTCTCTTAAATATTAACTATTTACCGCGTATGGACTATTACCACTTACTAATTACCAATTCTAATGAGTAGCGAAACACAACGCGTCGCGATTGTCATTCAATATCTCGGTACAAATTTCTATGGTTGGCAAAGACAACCTCATCATCGAAGTGTACAAGAAGAAATTGAAAACACGATCGCGTCTGTGGTGAAGCATCCGGTGAGAGTGATCGCGGCCGGGAGAACAGATACAGGGGTTCACGCGGCCGGACAAGTCGCGCATTTCGATGTCAAGACTTTAATCCCGGCTCATCGTTGGGTCGATATTCTGAATAACCGACTTGACAAAGATATTGTCATTCGGGCTTCAGCAAAGGTTGAACCCCCTTGGCACGCGAGATTTACGGCGAGTTGGCGGCGTTATCGTTACACTGTTTATACAGATCGTTTACCTAATTTGTTTATCCGTCCTTTGGCTTGGCATTATTATCATGCTCCCCTGGATCAGTCTTTAATCCAGAAAGCTTTAGATCCTTTAATGGGGACTCATCATCTCGGCGCGTTTCATCGTGCCGGATCGCAAAGAGACCATTCTTGGGTTGATATACAAGCCGCGGAATGTCAACGTGCAGGCTCTTTTCTTTATATTGAAGTTCAAGCGAATGGCTTTCTGTATGGGATGATGCGATTATTGGTAGGCTTACTGGTACAGGTCGGTTCGGGTGCGCGATCGCCGGAAAATTTTACCGATATCTGGGTGAATGAACGCCGAGAATTAGTAAAATATGCCGCGCCTGCCCAGGGTTTATGTCTCCTACGGGTGGGTTATCCAGACTTCCCCTTTCCCCCTGACATCTGGTACGATACCCAACCCAAATTTATCTTTGGCTGACAAGGAAGTAAAGAAGGAAGAAGGAAGAAGGAAGAAGAAAGAAGGAAGAAGGAAGAAGGAAGAAGGGAGAAAAAAACATGACAAAAAAGCATAGTTCTTTTACTCATAATTCCTCACTTTAACCTTGGCCATTTTCTCTTTAAACTTTAACTTTTTACCTTCTCAAATTATCAATTTAGAACTAACAATGAATACAACCTACGTTCCCCCTCAAGATTCCATAGAACGCAAGTGGTATGTCGTAGATGCCGCGGATCAGCGTTTAGGCCGTCTTGCGACTGAAATTGCCAGATGTCTGCGGGGTAAGAATAAAGCCACTTTTACCCCTCACTTAGATACAGGCGATTTTGTGATTGTCGTTAATGCCGAAAAAATCGCGGTAACTGGCAAAAAACGGACCCAAAAACTCTATCGGCGGCACTCTGGAAGACCCGGTGGGATGACCACAGAAACTTTTGCGAAATTACAAGCGCGTATCCCCGAACGCATTATTGAGCAAGCAGTACGCGGGATGTTACCCAAAAACACTTTGGGACGTCAACTTTTTACGAAGTTAAAAGTTTATACTGGCCCGAACCATCCCCACGAAGCTCAACAACCTGAAACTTTAATTATCAATACTATTCCCGGAGAAGATAAATAATGCAAGCAACTGAAGGACGTGCAATGTATTGGGGGACTGGCCGCCGCAAGTCTTCTGTGGCACGGGTGCGTTTAGTGCCTGGAACGGGTGTATTGACCATTAATGGTAAACAGGGTGATTTATACCTGCAATTTAACCCGGCTTATTTGTCTTTGGCTAAGGCTCCTTTGGAAACTTTAGGTCTGGAAAATGAGTATGATATTTTGGTCTCGGTTGAGGGTGGTGGTTTGACAGGTCAAGCGGACTCTATTCGTTTAGGGGTTGCCCGGGCTCTGTGTGAATTAGACCCGGAAAACCGTAAACCTCTGAAGATTGAGGGTTATTTAACTCGCGATCCTCGTGCGAAGGAGCGGAAGAAATACGGCTTACGCAAAGCTCGTAAGGCTCCTCAATACTCCAAACGATAAAAGCTCCAAGAAGGAAGAGGGAAGAAGGAAGAGGGAAGAGGGAAGAGGGAAGAAGGAAGAGGGAAGAGGGAAAACTTTTCTTTTTCCTTTCCTTCTCCAAGAAAAACCAAAGTGCCTTTGTGTTGTTGGTTGCCTCTCCTTTCCTGGCTTCTTTCTCAAAGAAAAACCAAACTGCATTTTTGTTGTTTATTCCCTCTCCTTTCTTTTTGGGTTTACCCGTTGCCCATGTTCAATGCGGGTTTTTGGCTGTTGACAAAATACCCAGATTTACCGATATTTTAGATATGTAATTCTCGATAAATCCGATGAAGCGGCGGCGTTAGTGATTGCCCTCCGGGGAATGAGATTGTCGGAAAAAATACCAGGCTCCTTAACCGCCGCCTTTGAGGTGAACTCAACTAAGCACGTTTGGAGCCTGTGGAATCAACTTAATAATAAAATCAAGCTTTCTGGCATGGTAACTAATAGACATTGTTACTATACTATCTCTAACTGGGATTTCCTGGTCAACCTCGAAACCGAGGAAGCGTAAGCACTAGGAAAGAATGCTTAAGAAACTTACACCGCGGAGTCTTGCTAGGTTTACCTAGATTTTTAAAAGCGGCTAAAATAGTTGTAACTAGATAAGAGAGTAAAGACAATGGCAAAACCTGGTATTCATCCCCAGTGGTATCCTGAAGCGAAAGTTTACTGTAACGGGGAAGTTGTCACAACTGTGGGTTCGACAAAACCGGAACTTCATGTTGATGTTTGGTCTGGTAATCATCCCTTTTTTACGGGTACTCAGAAGATTATTGACACGGAAGGTCGTGTGGAACGCTTCTTGCGTAAGTACGGCATGATGGATGTGGAAAGTGCTCAAGTGCAAGCGAATATTTCTAATGCGCCTAAAGCGGAAATTCCTAAAGATTTAGATGGTAAGTCTAGCAAGGGTAAGAAGAAAAAGTAGCTGTTTTGTCACTTGTCCCTAGTCTCTTGAAAGTAGTTTTTCTACTGATAATTGACTGGCTAAGGTTCAATAGATATCTCCTAAAAATAAGGGAAAAGGCAGGCAAGATGCCTGCCCTACAATATTTTTTTGAGATGTCTAATGGAGAATGGAGGATGAAAGATGCTAAATGCTAAATGCTTAAACGCTTCATGGCAATTCCCCATTTTCCATTTCTTAATTTTTCCATTTTCCATTAATTGATAAGCAATGACACGGGCTTTAAGTCTGTGTTTCAAGACAACTGACAAAGGACAATTGACAATGGCTGAAAGTTATTTGCTAGATAAGTTAAATTCTGTTGAAGAGACTTTTAATGAGCTGACTCGACGGATGGCTGATCCTGATGTCGCGACTGATCCGAATGAGTTTCAACGAGTCGCGAAGGCTCGGGCTTCTTTGGAAGAGGTGGTTAATACTTATGATGATTGGAAGACTACGGGGGATGATTTGGCGGGTGCGAAACAGGTTTTGAAGGAATCTGCTAGTGATCCTGAGTTACAGGAAATGGCCCAAATCGAGGTTGATGAACTTGAGGAGAAGTTAGAGCTCTTAGAAACTCATTTGAAAGTTTTGTTACTGCCCCGCGATCCCAATGATGATAAGAATATTATGTTGGAAATTCGTGCGGGTACTGGTGGTGATGAGGCGAGTATTTGGGCGGGTGATTTGTTGCGGATGTACACGCGTTATGCCCAAGATCAAGGTTGGCAAGTGAAGTTGGTGAGTGAGTCTTTGGGTGAGATGGGTGGCTTTAAGGAAGTGATTTTGGAGATTAAAGGGGATAGTGTTTATAGTAAGTTGAAGTTTGAGGCGGGTGTTCATCGCGTGCAGCGGGTTCCTCTGACGGAGGCGGGTGGACGGGTTCATACTTCCACCGCGACGATCGCGGTGATGCCGGAAGTTGATGATGTGGAAATTCATATTGATCCCAAGGATATTGAGTTAACCACGGCGCGATCGGGTGGCGCGGGTGGTCAAAATGTGAACAAGGTGGAAACGGCCGCGGATTTATTCCACAAACCTACGGGTATTCGAGTTTTCTGTACCCAGGAGCGCAGTCAGCTTCAAAATAAGGAGCGGGCTATGCAAATTTTACGCGCCAAATTGTATGAGATCAAGTTACGGGAACAGCAGGCGGAGGTGACTTCCATACGGCGATCGCAGGTGGGGACTGGTTCTCGTTCTGAGAAAATCCGTACTTATAACTATAAGGATAATCGGGCGACGGATCATCGTTTAGGTGAAAATTTCTCTCTCAATACGGTGTTGGAGGGGGATATTGATCATGTTATTCAGGCTTGTATTTCTCAGGATCAGCAGGAGCGTTTGGCGGAGTTAGCGGCTTCGACTTCTACTCCGGTGGCTGTGTGATTTGTATAGCAGAAGGAAGAATGAAGAATGAAGAATGAAGAATGAAGAAAATCGGGAGCATCTCATTTTGGTAAATCGGTAGTGGGAGCCTCTGGCTCCCTCTTAGATCCCTCGCAAGGGCTCTCTCGCGAGCAATGGAGAAATCCCTCGCTCCCTCTTAGATCCCTCAAAGGGCGAATACCATTCGCCCCTACTACAGGTTTTTTTGCTTCTTTGAGATGCTCCCATAAAATCAAGGGTTTCAGCAATAGACATCTCCCAAAAATAAGGTCAATCGCAGGCAGGATGCCTGCGCCACAATAGTTGTTGGAGATGTCTAATTAAGAACGTCCTAACCGCCTGGGTGGCTACATTGATCAAAGTCTTCAATCACTGGGAAAAATTCCGAGGGCTCGTAGCTGTTCGGCCATCCGTTCAGCGCGTTGTCGCTCCCGTTCAGCCCGTTGCTGCTCCTGTTCAGCCCGTTGTTGCTCCTGTTGGGTGCGTTGTCGCTCTTTTTCTAACAATTCTACGGCCCAAGGCAACAAATTTCCGACTTGATCCCACCAACGCAGCCAGTAACCCTTGCGCCCCTCTTTTTCTCCTTGCCAAACTCCTAAAAATAATCCCATATCGGCAATCCAGTAGCGATTATTTTCATCTGTTGGCTGCAATTCATACTGTCCTTGCGATCGTCTATGAACTTCCAAGACTCCATCTGCCGAATCAAAAATAACATAAGTTGGCACTTGCAGAATTTGTTCATAAAAAAACCATTTACCGGGGGGAAATGCTCGCTTGGCAGAGTATTCTTTACCGTCGGTTTCTGAGAGAAATTCCATCACTACCTGCGGTATTTCCCCTTCTAAATTCGGTGTATAGCTCCGTCTATCTGTAGCATCAGGCAATGGTAAAACCGTCTTTACATAAAACCAATCGGGTGCTTTAATGACGAGATTGCCATTCATTGTGGCACAGATGCCCAAATTAGACGCGATTAACATGGTTGGCTCAATATATCCGATTAGTTCCAGACTTTCTCGGAGGGCCCCAGCAATAAGCGGTTGTGCTGTATTTTCCACGGGTTCTTCTTCTAAGATAAAATCTTCTGGCAATGATTCCCAAGTAATTGTCATTGTTGACTGTGGCTGCACAGTCGATATCAGAGTGGCTACCATCACCCTAACTCCTTGTCGTTAGTGTCTTTTATTATAATCGATCGCGTTACCTAATATCCTCAATATACGCGATCGGGTTTTGTCTATGTTGTCGCGATCTGATATTGATGTGCAAGAAGAATAAAATTGGGGGGGAGAAACCGCTGATGAACGCAGATAAACGCTGATATTTTCTGGTATTAAATCCCTCTTTTTTTGATAAATATAGATAAACATAGATGCGATCGTCCCTAGAGGTAGAAACCGGGTTTTTGAATTGCATTTTCTCTTAAACCCCAATAGGGAGAAAAACCGGGTTTATCGCGATCGTGTGAAAGAAAGGGGCGGGTTCTCCCAAATCTTTGATGCCCACAAACAAATGATCAATCAAAACCGGCCTCACTTTAATTCTCCATCACCGCAAGCCAGAACAAGTAAAACCCGCCCAGTACATAGGATGAGAAAAGGGTAATTCGTCAGGTTTAAAAGATGCGATTCTTTTCTCGGCATTTTTGATTTTCGTAACAATCTTATATCGCTTTGCCCACTCTTGCTGCCATGCTAAATATTCTGGAGAATTTTTTTGGTATTTCATCATCTCGTTTTGTGCTTCTTTCCAATTAGCTTCAGCTTCAGGCAATTTTATCTTGAGCATTTCCGACAAATTTTGCTTGTAGCGAGTCTCAAATTGGTATCCGGTAAGAGTACGCAGTTCTTGTTGTGCTTTTTGTAAAGCTATAGGGCGACTCATTTCTTTGTCTGGTTGGCGATACTGATAATAAAGAATGCAAAATATCGCGGTTGCTAAATCATTTACTGACCAAAGGGTACTGACTACGTTTCTAGCACCGGCACATAAAAACCCAAATCCAATTGTTAGGATATCATCGGTGATACCGGGGTTTCCTACATTCGTTTCGCAGCAGGAGAGAAAAACTTCTAAAAGGTCAGGAACTCGCCAGCCAGGGGTTAGCAATTCCCCCAAAGTCAGTGTCTCACCATTTGCTAAAACTAATATTGATTCTAACGGTTGATCTAGGCGAGATGAAGCATGATGGCTGGAATGCAGAACTTGGACTTTTTGATGTTTCACTAATTGACGATAGTTATTTTTAGTAGCTTGACTGCTTCCTTTTAAGCGCAAATCATCAGGAATCTTATACCTTTGGGCAATTTGTTCGCATTCAAAACTAGCACAGGGTAAGTCATCGGTAGCATCTTCTACTGTGCCGTATTTTACAGCCGTTTCTATAGAAGGACGTTTTTTGCAGAAGTCTAAAACTTGACAACTGGGAGTATAACGAATTAGGAATTTATCGCCTAAATATTGATTGTTTCCAATGGGTAAAGCCGCAAAAGGCATCAGGTGTAGGTAAATATGGGGGACTAATATCAGTTCTTCAATTCCCTGTAAATTTTCAGTAATTAGTTTAGTGAGTTGTAAGCGTTGGGCAAGTTCTTTGAGAAAATCGCTGATATTATCTTTCCAGGTTTTATCATCTTTTTGATAAACGGATAACCAGTTGTAGAAAATCCATGCTTGTAGGTTTTCTATACCTTGTCCAGTGCAGGTGTGTAGCTGAATTCCGTTTTTTCGCAAGACAAATATATAGGTATTGTCGCTAGTTGTGTAGAAACTGAGGAGAGCGGTTTTAGAGTTATCGATGAGTTGTTTCATCTCCTCAAAGTTAGGGACGCTGACTTGTTTTTGTGCAGCTAGTACAAAGTCGGACTTGCGAAGTTGTTCCCAGATTTGTTGTTTTTCTGTTTCTAAGCGTTCAATGTCTTCTGGATTGTATTGGTTTCGGTGGCGGATATGATCAATCTCTCGTTGTTTGGCTTCGTATTGCTCGTTTAACTTTTTAACATCTCGCGGTATATTTCCATCTTGGTACAGGTTAGTTGCCATCAAATCTACGAGGCGTTTGGCGCGAGAACGTTCAGCATATTCAAAGGCTTTTTCTAGCTGTCCGTTGTTGATGTAGGTTCTTATTATTCTTTGATAAAGATAGATGTCTTCCTTGAGAATTTCTACTCTACGGGATTCAGAAGTTGCCCAGCCGCGAGTTTTTTCTATTACCTCTATTGCCTGACTGTAACCTTCAATAGCGATAGACCACTGTTTAGCTTTAAAAGCATTATTTCCTAATAAACGCGCTACTTTAAGAGAATATTGAGGAAAGGCTTTAGGTGTAAAAACTTTCAAGGACTCTTTCAAAGATTTTATCGCATCTGGAATTTGTTGCTGTTCTTGATAGCAAATTGCTAATATTTCTTGAGCCATTGCCCATTGTGGCGGACAATTTTCGCGGTTGATGAACTTTAATGTCTCGTTGGCTATAGTTATTGCTTGGTCAAATTGATCTAAGAGCCAATAAGTTTGGGCCAGCATATTTTGTGTATCTGCCCATCGTTCCAGCACATTTTGAGGAGTACGAAACTTTAAAGCATTTTTAAAGCAACGAATGGCATTTGCTAGATTATCAGCTTTTGATTCGGATTTACGATTGCGATAGGCTAACCCTAAATTATGTTGAATATCAGACCACTCTTCAATAAAATCTTCGTTATGAACCGGCAATGCTTGTTCATAGCATTTTATTGCTATCTCTATATTTTCCTCTGGATTTCCCAAGACACGATTAATGTAGGCATTTCCAAGATTCATCTGAGTTATTGCCCATTCTTGTCTGGCTAAATCAGCATTAAAAACTTGCAATGACTTCTGATAACATTCAATCGCTTTCTCTTGATTTTCTGCTGGATCTCCTTGTAAACGTTCGTTATAAGCAATACCTAGCTTATAATGGAAAAATGCCCACCCAAAGGGGTCACTTTCACGGGGGGAAAAGTTAATAAAGTCATACTGATGAATAATTATTTGATCTAACCATTCTTGTTTTTGATCTAGCAATTTTTGTTTTTGATCGTCATTTTGCTCAAGAGAAGCAAATTCAGAAACAAGTTCAGCAGAGGCGTTATAGAAGCCCCATTTTGCCATTGCCCATTCTTTGGGGCTAATTTCTTTAGTGTAAACCTGTAAAGCATTCTTGTAGCAATTTATAGCTTGTTGTAGATTGGATGAACGATCCTCTTTTTTTCGGAGCGCAAAAGCCCATCCTAGTTGATATTGACAATCTGCCCATCTAAATGAATGTTTTTCTAATGTCAAGAATTTCAAGGCATTCTCATAACACTTAATTTCTTTCTCTTGAATTTCTACTATTTCGTCAGGGTTTTCGGTAATTTGTATTAAATCTCGGCAGGCACGACCATAATCGAATTGGATAAGTGACCATTCTTGAGGACAAACATGAGGAGTTATGATTTCTAAAGCAATGTCAAAGTAGTCAAAAGCTTGCTGTAAATTTTCCCGTGTTGCAGGTTTGCTAAACTCGGCGTAAGCAACTCCTATTTTGTATTGACAAGCAGCCCATTCAAGAGGAAAACGATTACGATTATAAACTTTAAGAGCTTCTTGATAACAAGCGATCGCTTTTTTAGCTTTATCTTCTGGATTTCCCTGAATACGATTGCGATACGCACGCCCTAATCGCTCTTGAATAGCAGCCCAACTTTCCCAATCATTAACATTAGCATATATTTGTAAGGCTATTTCTAAAGCTGCAATCGTCATTTCTACATTGATCCGTCTTTCGCCTTGACGAAAATCCATCAGTATATTGCTAAGAGTACCTAAAGAATAAGCAAAACCTACAGATCGATCATCTGAAAGCTTGAGTAGATTAGACTCTCTAAATTTTCGTAAATCTTCAAGCAACTCTTCATTAATTTTTTCTAAATTCTCTAGTAAGAACGGTAACATAACTTGCGGATTGCCATCGCTATCATAGGTTGTCTGCAATAGATTTAATAAAAACTGCCTACTGACGCTTTCAAAAAGTTCCACAGAAGTTTCATCTTCAGAATCTACAAGAGAGCGAGTGTCATTAATATTTGCCCCTAAAGAAATAGCATCTTCTAAGATTCTAATTTTCTGAAATTCAGCAATAGCTCTATATCGCTGAATAATTTCCCATTCTTGAAGAAAAGATTCCCGTTTGAAAACAGTGGCAGCCATTTCATATCCAGCAATAGCAATATCTAAGTTGTAAATCGGGTTGCCCAAAGGAAACCTTTGGATGAGAAGACTAAAATTGATGAGATCAACGGCTATTCTTTGTGCGTCTTCTGGTTCTACTTTTGACAAGTCATCTGTTGCCCATCGACGTAGTAAGCTTGCAAAACTACCATCGAGTTTATCTAAGTTTGATTCGAGAAGATGATAAACCACTTGAGGGTTAGCATCACTTTTCCATGTGGTTTCTAAGATTTTTAATAAGAAGGGCAATTTTTCATCGTATATCGCCGATAAAATGGATTCACCTATATTTCTGCCTATTTCATCAGCAACATTTTTAAACCACTGATTGAAATCCATTGTCTAGTCCTCCTATATCTGTTGTCACTTCTAAATTATTAATTGATGATCAAGTATCCAAATAGTCATTATTTCTCTTTGTTAATATGAAACTTCAGGGGAACCTACTGAGCTCGCGTTCCTGGTGACATATTGCTAACCATAAAGTCCTCTCCGCTCAAATTTTCTCCATTTTTAACAGATAATGCAAAACATTACCCCTATCTTTATCTTTATTTAACAAACGGGTGCATCTCAATTGGGAAGTGAGTAATTATACTTAGTGCAAATCTCCATCAAAACGGTAGATAATTTAGGCATTGTTGACCACCCTTGACTCATGAACCCCCAAAAGCAGGCACAACTCCAGCACTACCTTGACGCGATTGCCGAGATTCTCTACCAGGAAGCGGACCCCGCGGAACTCACTACCCTCGAAGGCATTGAGAAAAATGTTCGAGCTCTTGCCCAAGAACATGTTTTACCTCAACTGGGAATTTTTTTATCCACAGCGCGACGGACCGCAGCGCCGGAAAACAACGCACCCTGACGAGTACCCTGGGCAAACTGACCCTGAGCACAGCTCAAGCCCAACAACTGCAAGTCAAAGCAGGCAGTCGTTGGAGTCCCTATTTTGAAAAGTGTTGTTTGCTCGTCAGTGCCAATGCCTCTTACCACAGAGCCGAAGAAGATATCGCGATGCTTACTGGGGTGAGCATCTCCCACAGTACGCTCCAACGCCTTGTCCAACGACAGGACTGGTCTGAGGTAGAGATACCTAAACCGATTGAGGAAGTCAGCTTGGATGGCGGCATGATTCGCCTTCGTACCGACGAGGGTCAACCCTGTGAGTGGCGAGAATACAAAGCCTTAAACGTACATGAGCAAGGTAGTGTGGCTTTCTTTAAGGACAATGAAGGACTGCTGGAGTGGGTCAATGCTCAACCCCTAGGAATGCAGTTCACCTGTCTCGGAGATGGTCATGACGGGGTGTGGAACATTCTCAGTGGTATTGGTACTCCAGAGCAACGGATCGAAGTGCTCGATTGGTATCATCTGATCGAGAATGCTCACAAGGTGCAAGGTACACCGACTCAATTAGAGCAGATGGGAGCATTCTTGTGGCGAGGGGAGACCCAGAGGGCGATGGGCTATCTGCGCCAACAGCAATGTCGGGGAGCCACAGGGTTCATCAACTACTTGAAGCACCATCAGACTCGCATCATTGACTACCAAGCTTGGCAAGAGGCCGGACACTCGATTGGCTCTGGTCTGGTGGAATCCCTGGTGAAACAAATTGGGTTAAGGGTGAAATTACCAGGGGCACAATGGCGACCGGAGCATGTACCGAAGGTGTTGAAGCATCGCTGTGCCTACCTCAATGGGGCCTTAGGGGCCTAATCACTCTGAGTAAATATACTCATCTCCTAACTGAGATGCACCCTAACAAACAACCTTTTATACTGCATCCCCCCAAATTTCTGTTAATTTTTCCGCCAATTCTATTGCCAATTCCAATAACTCAATTGTATCAGCCATGTCGTCTGAACCTCTCTTTGTCTCTTCAGTCGCCACACTGCCAACTAAAATATCTACCACCACATCTGGGGACAATTCAGGGTAAGCTGCATTCAATTGAGCCACAATTTCCGATATAGAGCGATTTTCCAGTTTTTCCCGCACTCGCACCGCGACCGGATCATTACTTTCTAAAAATGCGATTCCTGCTGCTATTGGATCATTGTTGGAAGCAACTATTTCTTCTGGAGTATCCATAGCTATCAACTTAACATCTAACACAGGAAATCCTGCTAATTCCTTGAGTTCTCCTGATTTAAACAGAGATTCAATCCGTTGAAATCCTTTTAAATCACCTTCAAAACCGATAATGATAGAACCTTCAGTAATGTACACAAGCTGATGATGGCTTTGAGCAAGTTGAGAAACTCTTGCCTGAATTTCTTCTAGATTTTCTGGGGTCAATTCGTTAAGATTGCCCACGAATTTAACTTGATATTCCACAAAAACTTGACCATCTATATTTCTGATCAAAGCTGTAAGTTCGTATTCTGAATTTTGCGATACCTTTCCATTATCGCAGATTTCATCATTAGATTCTTCCAAATTGGCATATATTCTTTGGTTTAATTCATCTAGTGTTATTCCGAAACCCTTAGCTATTTTACTCAGAGTATCTACACCCGGATTGCGAGTTTCACCATTAACGATTCTACAAACCTGTCCTTTCTCCATCTCTGCTTTTTTAGCCAAAGAGCAAACTGAAAGCTCCTTTTCCTGACGGAGAACTTCATATTTATTTCTAATACTGTCTTTAATTTTCATCTGGGTTTTCATGGCTCACTCCATTTAGATAGGGGTTGTTAAAACGTTGCTTACAACCGTTGTAAATAAGCAATTGTTTTCGCAACTTATTGACAACGATTTTTCCATTTGTTAGCCTATTCTTGGGTGGAGAAAAAATAGAAATATAGCATTTTTCAATGAGATGTAAATGTGGAACGGGCATCTTGCCCGTCACAGGCAAGATGCCTGTACCACAAGTTTCACCTCTCAAATGTCAACACTATATTTTGATTCACCACGAACCTTGATGAATATTTCACAGTCAGGGGCTAACAAACAGTTGGTCTTGCGGATAAGTCTTCCTGCTTACCCCAGGTTAGAAAAGTCCGCCCTGACCAGCTTTCGTTACCTCGACTGACAAGGCGAATGTTCAATACCTAAAGGACAATTATATGTCAGAACGAAGCAAAGCGAAAGAATTAAGTCAACGCCCAGTTGACGTTGTTACTCCTCATGACGCATCCGCCAAAGCGCTAGAAGCTAAAATCAGTGTCCGTCGAAAGAGCTTGATTTTTGTCCTGTTTGGCACCGGGAACTTAGCCAGCTTGAAAATTTTTCCGGCAATCTTCCAGTCCTTTAAAGAGAAAAAGTTACCTTCTAACTTTACTATCTTCGCGATAGATCGCCACGAAAATATGACCTCTAGCTCATTTCGTGCATGGATTTGCAATGATCTGCTGGATAAGGGAGAGGCGGAATCTGAAGAAATGGACGATTTCCTTTCACGGATTATCTATTACAGTTTTGACCTTCTCGCGGGAAATTACCAAGACCTCAAAAGTCAAATTTCTGCATTAGAGTCTGAACGCGAAGTATCGCCTAACCGAAAGATTGTCTATTTCTTGGGGCTGTTGCCAAATTTATTCGAGCCGACGATTCAGGGATTAGGTGATGAAGCGGGTTTATTAGCCGATAAAAATGCTTGTTTAGCTGTGGAAAAACCGTTTGGCAATTCACTCAAATCAGCCAAGGCATTAAACTCGCTAATCTTGCAGTATTGTGAAGAGTCTCAGATTTACCGGATAGATCACTGGCTAGGGAAAGAATCTGTTCAGAACCTTTTAAGCTTCCGATTTGCTAATGGGATTTTTGAGCATCTTTGGAGTCGCCAATTTATCGATTACATAGAAATTACGGCGGCTGAGACGGTTCTTGTACCCGATGGCCGGGGGTATGTAGGCGCGTTGAAGGATATGGTGGTCAATCATATCTGTCAATTGATTTGCATAACCCTAATGGAGCCCCCAAACTCTTTAAGTGCTGATGATATCCGCGATGAGAAAGTTAAGCTTTTACGAGTATTAAAAGCCGATCCCAAATTTACTATTCGCGGTTTTTACGAAGGGTACGATCGCGAAGAAGAGACATACGTTGCTCTCAAGCTGATGGTAGATAACTATCGCTGGCAAGGGGTCCCGATTTATGCACGTACCTGGAAGGGGGGTACGCGTAAGCTTACAGAGATTGTCATTCATTTCAAACCCATTCCTTCCACCCTTTTTACCGCAGCACCTAACAGTTTGGTATTGCGCTTACAGCCCGAAGAAGGAATTTCTTTATCGTGGAATGTCAAGGTCCCAGGTGAAGCAAATAACCGTCAAAAATCTCTCGATTTCTTGTATAATAGCAAAGGCGGTTTTGAAGAACCAATTCCAGAAGCCTATCAGACTTTGATTGAGCAGATGATTGAAGACGATCGCGCTTTATTCACGCGTGCTGACGAAGTAGAAGCGCAGTGGGCAGTAGTAATGCCAATTTTAGATTATTGGCAGTCTAGCAGCCAAAATAATGGGCAGTCTTCAGAGGTTTATCAATATCCGTTAGGGAGTGATGGGCCATCTGCTGCTAACCAGATTTTAGAGCCAAATCACCAGTGGCGATCGCTTTAGATTTTTTACTCTAAGAAAAAAAGACCTCTACTAAGGAGGTCTTTTTTTTGCCTTATTAATTGGGGGGGAGAAACCGCAGATGAACGCAGATAAACGCTGATTTTTTCTGATAGTAAAACCCGATCGCGTATCAAGTCCGGTTAATTAATAATAATATTGAGTCGGGGCGGGTTTACGGGATATCTGGCTTGTCGTTAAGATATTGGCGAACTCGCCCCTACCTTTATTCGGCGGTTTCTAGTTTTTCGCCAATACGGGGTTCTGTTCCTTTTAATAAGCGCTCTATGTTACCACGATGACGCACTATTACAAAAATTCCACCGACGATCGCGAATAATTGATAAGCTAAGGGTTGATCAAAGACAAACATTAAACCGGAAACCCCGATCGCGCCGATAATTGAACTCAAAGACACAATGCGCGAAATCCCTAAAACCAAACCAAAAATCCCAAAAGTCCCTAATCCCACTTGCCAAGATAAGGCTAATAAAACCCCTAAACTGGTAGCTACGGATTTACCCCCCGTAAAGCCTAAAAAAATTGATTTACTGTGTCCTAAAACCGCCGCAAACCCGGCTAAAGTTACTATCCAAGGTAATTGTACGCGGATATCTTCAATCCCCACATAAGCCCCTAAATCAGCCATGATTTTCAGAGAATAGATATAACGAATTAACGCGATCGCGCCGACTCCCTTTAAGACATCAATTAATAAAACCGTAACCGCGGGAACCTTGCCTAAATTTCTTAAGACATTTGTCGCGCCCGTGGAACCGGAACCGACTTCGCGGATGTCAATACCTAATAACAATTTACCTGCGAGATAACCTGTGGGAATAGAACCCAATAAATAGGCAACAACTAACAAGGCTATATTCAAAATAATCCAATTTGTCATTTTTTTTTCCTTATTATTAATTGGGAATGAACCACAAAGGCACAAAGACACAAAGAGAGTTTCTTCATTTTCTTTGAGTGTGGGTGGTGAAGATGGGAGTGAGAAGAAAGAGCTTAACAGAAAATAGTTATCGGCTGTGTTAGGTTTGAGCTAAAAAACTACCTATTCCCTATTACTTATTACCTATAGCAATCCTATTTCAATTGTAATATTTTTGTAGGGGCAATCCCCCCGTGGTTGCCCTCTTCTTTGGGGTAGGCACTCTGGCACTACCCCTACGTTTTTACCACAACCTATTAGGATTGCTATATTACCCAGTCCCCAGTCCCCAGTCCCCAGTCCCTAAAAATCTCGAAAATCTCTATCCCTAGAAATTAGAGTTTGTGGATCGGGCGAAAAGGCTAACCAGAGGGGAAATTGTAATAGGGAAAGGTTGATTTGTTCTTCCATTTCATCTATTATTATTAAGGGTAGTTTTCCTTCTTTGACTAATCTCTCGGCTTTTTGGATTAAGGGCTCTGGGGCTTCAAATAAGGTAATTCCGCGATCGGGACCGAAATCATTTCGCGTAATGCCTAAACAATCTTGTAAACCCCGTCGCCATTCTCCTAATCTTTCTGGACTATTTGCTAATACTAATGTTCTCACTCGGCTTCCTGAAATACTTCTTAAAACGGAAATCGCGGTAGAGGAAATTAAGATGTTTTGTAAACGGGAACCCATTGAGCGTAATGCTCCTCTTCCTCCTTGGCTGAAAAACCAGTTTGATATCCTCTCCGCGTGGATGGGTTCAAAGGTGCGACGTAATTGCCAAGGGGGGCCATAATAATCCGGTAAGGTGCGATATTGATCTAATATTCGCCGAATTTGTTTCCCTTGTTCTTGAAATCCTTGTTCGGCAAATTTGGGATTGGCTACTGCACCGGAAGTTTTCGATTCTTCTACAATTTGTTTCGGGGGAGTTTCTACTATTTGGGGGGTTAATTCTAATTGTTCCGCGGTTCCGACTAATTCTTGTAAACTCCCTACTAAATAATCTTTAAATCCTTGGACTCTAATGGCTAAGTCTTGGGAGACTCCGGCAAAGGTGGTTCGCATTTCTTTTTGAATACGATCGCGTCTTCGTTCTAATTTATCGACTTCTATTTGTAAAGTCTGTTTTCGTTGTTCTAACTGGGCTAACCCTTCTTGAATTAAACGCCCCATCGCATTTTGGGTATCAATTAATTCTTGTTGAACTCGGATTTTGGTAGTGCGAAGAGACTCGATCTCTTGTTTTAAATCTTCCTGTTGTTTTTGTAATTGCTCGACTCGTTGGGTTAATTTTTCGGTGACATTTTCCGCGATATCGACAACAAGTTCCTGCATGGGATTCAAGGGTTCAGAAACCTTGACAACGGGTTCGTTTTCTGTTTCGATTTCTGATTTTTCTGATAGCGCGATCGTGGATTCTTTTTCGGAATCGTCTATCTTGGTTGATGGTTGTATCGTTTCTTCATGATTTTCGGGTGTCTCTTGGGGCCCTATCGCGCTTTCCGATTCATCCCAATTACTTGACTCTGGGATGGGTGTTATCGACTCTTTGACAACTTCATCGGAGTCAAGGGCGGGCACGGGGGCACCGCCCCCTACAGGAGTCTCCGATGTTTCAATGGCTTCAGATTGGGGTTTATATTTTGGAGTTTCGTCTGCATTCATGGGAATAAGGGATTGGGAATTGAGGATTGAGGATTGGGGATGGGGGATTGGAGATTGGGGACTGAGAAGAAAATCCTACCATTGCTGATTCCCATCCGTTACATTTACCCCCTTATTAAGGGCTGGGCTGTTTCATTCTCGGAAAAATTACCAAAAATCAAGATTTTTTGGCGTTGCACAATTAAGGGATGATTGTAGGGGCAATCCCCCCGTGGTTGCCCCAAAACCCTTGTGGGGCGGGTACTGTGGCACCGCCCCTACCCGCGGAGCATTCCACGAATTGGCAACATTTTTTAGGGGCGATGCTTCGTACCCAGCACCAATCCGAGTGGAAGAGGAGATCCTCCGTTGCTCATGTTATCCTTAATCCTGACGAGGGCAACGCGCTTCTAAACAAGCCTTTAGCATTTTAGGATCGAAGAGGATCGGCAGAAAGTGAATACTCTTAATCTCTTTAAAATAAAATAAGACTGGGAAACTCGGCCAAAAGATACGCCAGTTTTGCCATTCCTGATAAGGAAAACGCCGAATTAACTTCTCCCCACGATAAACATCTAAGTCGGTTTCGCTGAATTGCAAACGCAGGGATACCGTTTGATACATCAGAAAAAGTCCAAAAGCCGCGATCGCGAGACTTATTGCCCATTGTTTGATTAATAACAAGGGAATAGCCCCCAAAATTAAGACGAGGGGGATCGTGTAACTGGGACTTAATTCAATAGTCTGTTGAGGTGTCGAGGTACTTGTAGTCACAGGGAAAAATTATAATAATAAACAACTGCTTGGGTTACGCGTACCGAAACGCGTCTCCCCTTTTCCATTGTATCGGTTGCGATATTAACTCAGAGAGAATCACCATTTTATGAGTGAAAGGTTTTTGGTAGAATACACCATCTGGGGAACCGAAACTCAAGCATCTGCTAGAGCTAAGGATATCTGTCTTGAGCAAACCGTCGAATTACCAGAAAGTCTTGTGCCAAAAGGTTTTATTCAAGATTTTGTCGTCGGTAAGATCGAAGAATTCTACCCCATCGAACACAATATTTCATATCGGGCGACGATTAGTTTTGCTATTGACACAGCCTCCAATGAATTAACACAGTTAATTAATGTCGCGTTTGGCAATATTAGCCTTAAACCCGGTATTCGTCTGGAACGACTCATCTTCCCTCCCTCCCTTTTAAACTCATTCCAAGGTCCCCGTTTCGGCCTAGAAGGCTTGAGAAAATACTTAAATGTCTCCCGAAGACCTCTCCTTTGTACGGCCCTTAAACCAATGGGATTAAATGCAAAGGGATTGGCAGAATTAGCCTATCAGTTCGCGAAGGGCGGTATTGATTTAATTAAGGACGATCATGGACTCTCTAATCAAGTTTACGCGCCCTTTACTGAACGAGTCAAACTCTGTGTAGAAGCGATCGCGAGGGCTAACGCGGAAACGGGGGGCAATTCTATCTATGTTGCCAATATTACAGCCCCTTATCCCATGCTTAAGGAAAGGGCCCTACAAGCAAAAGAACTTGGCGCGGGTGGGATGCTCTTGGCCCCTGGTTTAATCGGATTTGATGCTATGCGTGCTTTGGCAGAAGATAACGCGATCGCGCTTCCCATCTTAAGTCATCCATCTTTTCAGGGTAGTTATGTCGTGTCTGAAAATGGTATTTCCCATTTTGCCCTTTTTGGACAATTGGCACGACTGGGGGGAGCCGATGCTTCCATTTTCCCTAACTTTGGTGGTCGATTTTCCTTTAGCAAAGAAGAATGTATTAATATCCGAGACGGATGTCAAACCGATATGGCACATCTCAAGAAAATTTTTCCCACTCCCGGCGGTGGCATGACTTTGGAAAGAGTCTCACAGATGTACGAATTATATGGAAAAGATGTGATATTTTTGATGGGTGCTGGTTTATTAACTCACAGTCCAGATATCATTGAAAATTCCAAATATTTCCGTAGTTTGATTGAAGATTCTTAACTAATATGACAGATAACAGTGCAAAATTAGCCTCAGAAATAATAAAGGGTTTTTCTTGTGATTTTTCTCCTGTTACCTCCAGAGAAAATACTGAGAATAAAAGTGCTATTTATCGTTTCCAAGATAATTTCACTTGGGAGGGTGTGGATAGCTGCGCGTATAAACCGGAAGGTTCCGATTTTGCTCATATTATCCGTAATGTTATTATCGGGGATCATGGAGAGTCCTGTCTTTTTCACCTCCGTTATTTTGAGGTAGCTCCGGGGGGTTATTCTAGCTTTGAAAAACATCAACATGAGCACGTTGTGATTTGTCTGCGAGGCAAAGGGAGCGCGATCGTCGGTGAGAATATCCATGAATTAAATGTTTTTGATACACTTTATATCGCGCCTAATGAACCACATCAATTAATCAACGCCGGAGACTCTCCCTTTGGTTTCTTTTGTATTGTTAATTCCGAGCGCGATCGGCCTATATCCCTGAAAAAAAGGGAAATAAAATGAACCACAAAGGCCGACTAGGACACAAAGGGGGAATTTTCTATCACTTTTAGGTTAAGGAATGAAGAGAAGAAAAGGCGCACAGATTTTCCCTATTGACGTTCTTTTTCTTTTCTCTGTGTCCTCTGTGCCTTTGTGGTTTTAATCTTATCAAAAAAACTGGCAAAAATAGCACCATCATAAGACAGAATAGAGATACAATTTTGCGGTTTTAATCACTTTTACCAAGTGGTATTAAACCCGGAGCGCGACACTTCCACTACCCTGAAACATCAACCAAGAGAGAAAAAAGTTAAAAATAAAAATAGCCAACAACGCGGTAACAACCGCCGTCGTCGTTGATTGTCCCACACCTTTCGCACCCCCAGTAGTTGTTAATCCCCAACTGGTGCCAATAACGGCTATTAAAGCACCAAAAACAAAGCCTTTAATCACGGCACTGGTGATATCCCAAAGGGAGAGAAAATTGCGCGCTGATTCTAAAAACATTGTCTGGGAAAGCCCATAGAGTTTTGTGGCAATTAATAGGCCACCCCCCATACCTGTGATTAAGGATAAAATCGTCAAAATGGGTAGCATGACACAACACGCGAGCACACGCGGTATTACTAAATAATCAATGGGATCTGTTTTGAGGATATAGAGCGCGTCTATTTGTTCTGTGACTTGCATTGTACCTATTTCCGCGGCAAAGGCTGATCCGACTCGTCCCGCGATAATAACGGCTGTGAGCACGGGGCCTAGTTCACGCGTTAAGGAGATCGCGAGCACTCCCCCAACGGTATTGGCGGCCCCTAAGTGAATAAATTCCCGTGCGACTTGAATGGTAAATACCATCCCCACAAAACTCGCGGTGAGTAGGGCAATTAAGAGGGATTCTGGCCCCACCGCGATCATTTGATCAAGGGTATTACGACGGTGAATGGGACGGGTAAGGAGGTGCAGCATAACTTGGCCCCCTAATAATGAGGCGGCTATTAATCGCTGACTCCATAATCCTAGACTCGAACTACCAGTAATATTACTCAAGGGATTGTTGCTCTCTCTATTGTTACGAAATGTGCTAATTAGTTACAAATTTTAAACAACTTTTGTGAAGCAAAATTTAAGTTTTTTGACAAATTGGCTGAAAAAGCGCGATCGCGATCTATGTTAGAGATTGGCAAGTATCGATGGCAAGTACATCTTTTCCTAGTTTAGCCACATATACGAGTTTTCTTATGAATATTAAGTCTAATCTCCTCCGTGCTGTTCTGTTAACAAGTCTTTTGAGCTTTGTTGCCCCCTGTCTGTTAATTTGTGGGGGGTTGACTAGCTTTTACTTTATTAGTCTGTTTCCCATTTTGCAAGCCGTGGGTCATTCCGGGGCTGACTTAATGTTACAATTTCTTGCGACTTTTGGCGATGGTCGCCCCTGTGAGGGTTTTTTTGTCATTGGGAGTACCTTTGCTCTGGTAGGTGCTTTGTTTGAATTTTATGCTTATTATCTTAGTCCTCGTAGTAGTTAAAAAGAAGAAGGAAAAGGGCACAAGGAAGAGGGCAGAAGGAAGAGGGCAGAAGGAAGAGGGCAGAAGGAAGAAGGTGAAAAATTAACTCTTCACCATTCTCCCTGTCTTAACTCTCCATAACAACCTTTATCGGTGGTGGATTAGGTGGATTTTATGTTTTCGATATAATGTCATAATCGTCGCCACCTAAGCTACCTTACTTATTTTTATCAAGCGCAACAACATACCCGTTAATTTATGAGTTTTTCAAGTTAACAATTTGTTGAGCAAACCATAACGCGGCACTGCCATTGGTTCCCTCATCTAACTGCATTAAAGTTTCCTCTAATAACAGAATTGGTAAACCGGCTAATGCTAAAGATTCCCCACATTCTTGATACTTGCCATTTTCTTGTAACTGAAAGGAAAAAAGTCGTTTACCTTGTACATCAATCACCCAATATTCGGGAATACCTAAGTCGGCATAAAGTTGTTTTTTCTCATCCAGATCCATTGCTAAAGTCCTATCTGCAATTTCTCCAACTAAATTAGGAACCGGCCATTGATTCAAATTTAGATAACGTCTTTCTCCGGGTTGCCAACGAGGATAATTTTCCCCTAAATAAAGCACTAAATCAGGGGAACCTGCCCGTTTTTTCAGCTTTTCTAATAAACAACGTCCTAAGGATGAAAATGTTTGTTCTGGGTTTTGACTAAACCAGATAAAAAATAACATCGTAAACAAGTCACAGATTGTCGCGTGATTAATTCCTTCTTTGCCCATATCAATGAAAAGATAGTCGTTATCAAAGAAAATACGTTCCCATTCGATGGCCGGATCATCTCGCACCGTTAAGTAGTCCTCCCATGTCGCGGGTTGCCATTGGGGCCGCGTCAAGACATGGCCTCTATCGCGTTCCATTGAAATAAAAGCAGTCATATTAATCAAAGGATTCAAAATTTTTAATCAATTATATCACCATTTCAGTTTAGGATGCTTAATATTAGATAATTTTAAATGAGGTAAAACCGAACATGGCTGACATTGTAGATATTGCTGTAAACGCGGGTTCTTTTCAAACCCTTGTCACCGCGGTTAAAGCAGCAAACTTAGTTGATGCACTCAAAAGTCCGGGGCCTTTCACTGTCTTTGCCCCTAATGATGATGCCTTTGCTAAACTTCCCCCAGGTACTATTACAACTCTTGTTCAAAATATTCCTCAACTGACAAGAATACTTAAATTTCACGTTGTATCAGGTAAATTTACCCAAGCTGATCTAGCCAAATTAAAAGTGGTAACATCCCTTGAAGGTTCTCCTATTCCTATTGATTGCTCCGATGCTTTTGAGGTCAAAAATGCTACTGTTCTTGCGGCGGATATCGAAGCCGATAACGGTATTATTCATGTGATCGATACGGTTATTCTGATGGGATAATATTTGACTTCTTTCGGCGGTAAAAATAAATTTACTTCTTTTCCTCTATCGGTTGGGTTAATTGACAACACCCAACCGATTTTTTATACCGTGGGGCTAGTCCACAATTGTATAGAAGAAGGAAGAAAATCAATGGTTTCAGCAATTAACAACGTCAATAGGTCTTCGTGTAGCACTATATTTATATAAGAATAAACCCGCTTTCTGTGCTTAATAAGACCTTTTCTATTTTCCTACAAGAAAAAACCGGTTTCTCCTATCTATCATCCTTTTATGTTTAATTAGCCCACTTACTTAGGAGCAGAATTTTTAGATTTTCCATCAGTAAAATTACTTAGCCTATAAATCATTTCTGTTATTTTGTATTCATTGATACAAAATAACTCAGAACTTAGCACTAATATAACAAAGCTATTCCATAAGGGAAGCCAAAAAGGTTTAATTTTTGATTGAGGAGTGCAATAAATAAAATGACACCACGATTTGATCGACGTAAATTTCTTATTTATGGTTCAGCCAGTTTAGGGACAAGTATTTTTCTGAAAGCTTGTAGCAGTGGAACAACACCAAATCCCCAAGGAAGTACCACCCCAAATCCTGCCACAAGCGCGACTTCTGGCTCTCCTATGGCAAATAGTGGTAATACCATAAAAGTTGGTATTTTACACTCTCAAAGTGGCACAATGGCGATTAGTGAAAAGAGTGTTGTTGATGCGGAAATGTTAGCTATTGAAGAAATTAACAAAGCAGGTGGAGTTTTAGGTAAACAAATTCAACCTATTGTTGAAGATGGTGCTTCAGATTGGCCAACTTTTGCGGAAAAAGCGAAAAAATTAATCGATCAAGATAAAGTGGTAACAGTTTTTGGCTGTTGGACTTCAGCTAGTCGTAAGGCGGTTTTACCTGTCTTTGAAATGAAAAACCATATGTTATGGTATCCGGTTCAATATGAAGGCCAAGAGTGTTCTAAAAATATCTTCTACACGGGGGCTGCTCCGAATCAACAAATTGAACCCGCGGTTGATTGGTTATTAGAAAATAAGGGTAAAAAGTTCTTTTTAGTAGGCTCTGATTACGTTTTTCCGCGGACGGCTAATACGATTATTAAGGCACAATTAGCGGCGAAAGGTGGGGAAGTTGTAGGTGAAGATTATATTCCCCTTGGTGGTACTGAAGTGACTCCTATTATTGCGAAAATTAAGGCGACTTTAGCTGATGGTGGGGTGATTTTTAATTCCCTTAATGGTGATAGTAATGTGGCTTTCTTTAAACAGTTACAAGGGGCTGGTTTAAATCCTGATAAATATCCTACGATGTCTGTTAGTATTGCTGAGGAAGAAGTCAAGGCGATCGGTCTTGAATATCTTAAGGGGCAATACGCGGCTTGGAATTATTTTATGACGGTGGAAAGTCCTACAAATAAGAAGTTTGTGGAGGCTTTTAAGGCTAAATATGGTAAAGATCGAGTGACAAATGATCCGATGGAAGCCGCGTATATCGGTGTTTATTTGTGGAAACAAGCAGTGGAAAAAGCTAAGACTGCTGATGATTTAGAGAAGGTGAGAATGGCCGCGATCGGTCAAAGTTTTGATGCACCGGAAGGAAAGGTGACAATGGAAAGTAATCACCATATCTCCAAGTTTGTGCGTATTGGTGAAATCGGCGCCGATGGTTTGTTTAAGATTGTTTATGAAACTAAGGAAGCTGTAAAACCGATTCCTTGGAATCAATTTGTGGCGGAAACTAAGGGTTTATCTTGTGATTGGTCTGACCCCGCAAAGGGCGGTAAGTACAAGATGTAATTTGTTTTTTGGGGTTGGGTTTTCTTGGGTTTCACCCAACCTATGAATTGAGTTTTTTAGAGGAAAAAAACAGTGATTCAACTGTTAGATGGTTTATTTAATGTAATTAGTAGTGGTGCAGTATTACTTATTGCTGCACTAGGTTTAGCAATCATTTTTGGCCTCATGGGGGTGATTAATATGGCTCATGGGGAGTTAATTATGTTGGGCGGTTATACGACTTTTGTGGTGCAAAATGTCTTTAAAGGAATGGGGGATTTTGCCTTTGAGTTTTATATCTTTTTTGCCCTGATTTTGTCGTTTTTGATCGCGGGTGCGATGGGGTTAATTTTAGAAAGGGGGGTGATTCGTTATCTCTATGGACGACCTTTAGAAACGCTTTTAGCGACTTGGGGTGTTAGTCTGATTTTACAGCAGTTGGTCCGTAGTGTTAGTTGGGTTTTAGTGATCGGAATCGCTTTATTTTGTCTGTTGTTTTTTGGGGGGCTTTTTCTCTTACAACGTCGCCCGGATTTTGAGCGTATTCGTAATGGGATTATCGCGATTATTTTGCCTTTATCTTTGGGTATTTCTTTGGGGACTGCAACCCTTTTAGGGCAAATGTTTCAGTTAACTGTTACTAAACCTTGGTTTGGGGCGCAAAATGTGGATGTTACCGCGCCTAAATGGTTAAGGGGTGGTTTTCCTTTGGGTAATTTTCAATTGCCTTATGCGCGTATTTTTATTATCATTTTGACGATCGCGTGTTTGGTAGGAATTTATCTATTTTTACAGCGATCGCCCTGGGGTTTGCGGATTCGATCAGTGACGCAAAATCGGACAATGAGCGCGTGTTTAGGGATTCCCACACAACAGGTGGACGCGTTAACTTTTGCATTAGGTTCTGGGTTAGCGGGTATCGCGGGATGCGCGATTAGTTTATTGGGTTCCGTTGGCCCTAATACTGGACAAAATTATGTCGTTGATACCTTTATGGTGGTAGTCGTTGGAGGGGTTGGTAAATTAGTCGGAACTGTGGTAGCCGCGATCGCGATCGGTACCGCGAATTATTTAATCGGTTCGGGCACTTTAGCTTTAATGTTTTCTGGCATTCAACCCTTAACAGATTTCTTGACATTTTTTGCGACAACTAGCATGGCAAAAGTGATGGTTTTTGCTCTAATTATTGCTTTTCTTCAATTCCGTCCGGGTGGTATTTTCCCACAAAAAGGACGCACCGTCGAGAATTAATTTTGGTTCCACAGTAACATTATACTATGTTAAAAACAACTCGTCAATCTTTGTTAATTGAAGGGGCTATTATCAGCGCGATCGGGCTCATTCTTATATTAATAGCGCCCTTAATCATTACCGGATTTCGTTTAAATCTCCTAGGGCGATTTTTATCCTTAGGAATAGTCGCGTTAGGGATTGATTTAATCTGGGGTTATACCGGATTATTAAGTTTAGGACATGGTGTATTTTTTGCCCTGGGGGGTTATGCCTTCGCGATGCACCTAAAATTACAAATGCCCCCCGATGCCAGTCTGCAATTACCGGAATTTATGAGTCTTTATGGGGTGACGGAATTGCCGGGGTTTTGGCAACCTTTCTACTCATTTCCCTTTACCCTATTAGCCTTAGTTTTGATTCCTGGTTTATTAGGCGCGTTACTCGGTTATTTAGTCTTTCGTAACCGCATTCGAGGGGTTTATTTTTCCATTCTGACTCAAGCAGCAACCATTGTCTTTTTTAACTTCTTTAATGGCCAACAAAAACTGATTAATGGTACTAACGGCTTAACAGATTTTAAAACCCTCTTTGGTGCGAATATTGGTGACTCCCAAACTCAATTCGTTTTCTATACTTTGACGGTTTTATTCCTCGCGATCGCGTATATTTTGTGTCGTTGGTTAACAAGTGGTCGTTTTGGACGCATATTAATCGCGATCCGAGATGACGAAAACCGCCTACGTTTTTCTGGTTATAACCCCACAGGATTTAAAGTATTAGTCTTTGGTATTTCCGCAGGTTTAGCGGGTATTGCCGGAGCATTATATACAGTTCAAACCGGAATTATTTCACCAAAAGCGATGGATATTGCCTTTTCAATTGAAATGGTAATATGGGTTGCGGTGGGAGGACGTGCCACCTTAGTCGGAGCCGTTTTGGGAACACTTTTAGTTAACTTTGGTAAGAGTTTATTAAGTGAACAATTTCCCGAAATTTGGTTATTTTTCCAAGGAGCTCTTTTCTTAATTGTGGTGATGGTATTACCCAATGGTTTAGTCGGATGGTTTCGTGTAGAAGGAATGGATCAAATTAGACGTATTTTCAGAAAACCGCGATCTGTTATTACCTATCCTAGTTTAGAAGAAGATCCAGAGGTACAGCGAGAACGAGAACAACTTGAAAATAAAAGCAAATAAGTCAAAAATCAAGTCTTTGTCTCCAGAAAGCCGGTTTCTTTACCCGAAATTGTTATCCAAGTTCATTAACTAAGAGAAACCGGGTTTCTCAGTTCACCTTTTTCCCCATAGAATTATGAATAGCAAAATCTTAGAAATTGAAGATTTAACGGTTAGTTTTGATGGATTTAAAGCCATCAATAACCTTAATTTTACCATGAACGCGGGGGAATTACGCGTTGTAATCGGTCCCAATGGTGCGGGAAAAACGACATTTTTAGATGTCATTACAGGGAAAGTACAACCTACCCAAGGACAAGTAAGATTTAAGGGTAGAAATTTACGAAAATTATCAGAAGATGAAATTTCACGTTTAGGAATTGGTCGCAAATTTCAAACACCAAGAGTTTTTCTTAACTTAACTCCCCGTGAAAATTTAGAATTATCTTGTAATCGCAATAAAAATGTTTTTCCTACCCTATTTACGCGTCCTCCCGCTCCCGAAACTCGCACTGTCGGGGGATTATTAGAAACCATTGGTTTAGTCGCGAAAGCGGATATTCCCGCGGGTTTATTATCTCATGGGGAAAAACAATGGTTAGAAATTGGGATGTTAGTCGCCCAGTCTCCTGATTTATTATTAGTAGATGAACCCGTTGCGGGTTTGACTGATGAGGAGACGTTTTTAACGGGTGATTTATTGATTTCTCTGGCGGAAAGTCATTCTATAGTTGTGATTGAACATGATATGGAATTTGTGCGACAAATTGCTCGTCAAGTTACGGTTTTACATCAGGGTTCGGTTTTATGTGAGGGTACAATGGATGAGGTACAAAATGATCCTCGTGTCATTGAGGTTTATTTAGGTAAACCCGAAAATTAGAAACTAAGGAAGAAGGAAGAAGGAAGAAGGAAGAAGGAAGAAGGAAGAAGGAAGAAGGAAGAAGGAAGAGGGAAACTTTTGTATTACCGATTACCCATTACCAATTACCGATTACCGATTACCGATTACCGATTACCCATTACCAATTATGCTGTTACAAATTTCTGGTTTAAATGTTTATTATGGCGAAAGTCATATACTCCGTGATGTTGATTTAAGTGTGCGCGATCGGCAAATGGTTTGTTTAATTGGCCGCAATGGGGTGGGTAAAACCACTTTATTGAAAACTATTATGGGATTATTACCACCCAGAAAAGGTAATATTAATTTTTTTGGTGATTCAATTGTTTCTAAATCGCCCGATAAACGGGCAAAAATGGGTATTGGTTATGTGCCCCAAGGTAGAGAAGTAATTCCACGTTTGACTGTAGAGGAAAATTTAATTTTAGGCTTAGAAGCTAGACCAAATCGACCCCAAAAACCGGAAATTTCCGATGAAATTTTTGAGTTATTTCCCGTATTAAAGACGATGTTATCTCGTTTAGGAGGTGATTTAAGTGGAGGACAACAACAACAGTTAGCGATCGCGCGTGCTTTGATGGGAAATCCCAAATTATTAGTATTAGATGAACCGACAGAGGGAATACAACCATCAATTATTTTGGAAATTGAAGCCGCGGTGCGTCGGATTATTGAAACCCGAGGAATTTCGGTTTTATTAGTAGAACAACATTTGCATTTTGTCAAACAAGCTGACTGGTATTATGCTATGCAAAAAGGGGGAATTGTCGCGTCGGGGTTAACCAGTGATTTAAGTGATGAGGTGATTCAACGATTTTTAGCCGTATAATTGTTTCAGATTCGGTTGGGTTGGATGTACTCTCAACCGATATCAGAATACAAGCAAGATGCTTGTGCTACAATTGATATCAAAATACAAGCAAGATGCTTGTGCTACAATGGGAAAAAGAGATAGGGGGAATTATGCGAAAAGTTGTCCTTGTCAGCGTGACAGAATCTTGTCAAATTGAATTGACTCCTGAAATTCAATCTCAACTCCGTTTAGGGGATGAATACTTAGTATGGGTAGCCGAAAATACTCTCATGTTCAAAAAAGTTAAACCTTCCCTAAATTTAATTTGGAAAGATCCAATTCTGAAAGTAATGGAAGAAGGTAAACTAGAATTACCGCCGAAAATTCAAGAGAAACTTAAACCAAATGACGAATATATTATTTCCGTTATGGAAAATCTGATTATGTTCTATAAAATTGCTTTACCTGTTACTTTTGATGAGCTATTTCGGCGACAAGAAGAACTTGCAACAGAGCGCGATCAACCCAGTCTCGAAGAAATTAGTGAGATGGTTAAAGAAGTGCGACGGGAGAGACGTTTGAACAAATGAGAGTAGTTATTGATGTTAATGTTTGGATTTCTGGGTTATTGTGGGGAGGTGTTCCCCGTCGCGTTTTGGAGTTAGTGAAAAATCAGCAAATTACTATTTTTGTCTCTGACACTCTTTTACAGGAAATGGAAACTACTTTAAGACGTGCTAAATTGAGGCCTAAAATGCAATCTCTGGGTTTAACTGTTGATGGTTTGATGTCTCAAGTAAAAAATTGGGTGGAATCTTGTCCTATTGATTCTTTGGATGTGCCTCAATTACGAGATCCTGATGATACAATGGTTTTAGCCACCGCGATCGCAGCCAATGCTGAGGTTATTATCACCGGTGATTTAGATTTATTAATCCTCAATGAATTTGAGGGTATTCTTATTTTAACTCCTAAAAATTTTCTAACTCTTTATTTTCCTAGTTAGTTTGTCGACAGGCTAAGACGGTGATTAATCTGTGATTTTTACCCGAAAAAGGGGAGCAGTCTTACCCACTAAAATCGCGTAAGAAATGGTGGGTAAGGTGGATTTTTATCTTTTTATGATGCCAGAATAGTCGCCACCTTACCTACCCTACAAAAGATATAATTGATAATAAATGAATCACTGTGCTACAATGGGAAAAACAAATAGGGGGAATTATGGGAAAAGTCGTCCTTATGGTAAATCCTCACATCCAAACCATTATCACCCAAACTAGCCAAGGACTTAAAAACCTTTATGGCGAACAATTAGACCAACTATTGTTGTTTGGTTCCCAAGCCAGAGGCGATGCGAAACCAGACTCCGATATTGACATATTAATTGTTCTCAAAAATTCTTTTGATTACTCCAAAGAGAGTGATAAAATTAGTCATTTAATCGCCGATTTATGTTTAGAGTACAATATCTTAATTAGTTGTGCTTTTGCCACTCACGAACAATTACAAAATTATAATAACGCGTTCTTTCACAACATTCGTCGAGAAGGCGTGGTAATATGAACTCCGAACAACAAAGACTGCTTGAAAAAGCTAATCGAAGTCTGCAAGCAGCTCAAGAATTAAATCATAAAAATTTTTCGGAATTTGCTGTTTCCCGTGCTTATTATTCCATGTTTTATATAGCAACAGCTTTCTGAGAAGGAGAAGGACTTTCCTACTCACGACACTCAGCCGTTATCGCGGCTTTTGGGGAACGGTTTGCTCGCACAAATCCTGTGCCTATTGAATTTCATCGGTATTTAATTGATGCAGAAAGAACTCGTTTGAGAGGCGATTATAATACCGATCCTAATATAACCGAAAAAGATGCTGAAATACTCATACAACGAGCTGAAGAAATGCTCAATTTTGCTCTCAGCAATATTGATTCTATTCCACCATTTTCTCCATAATAAATATTAGATAATATCGGTTTTTATTATATAGCAATCCTAAATAAGTTTGTCGGGTAAGACGGTGATTAATCTGTGATTTTAACCAGTTTGTAGGGTGGGTAAGACGGTGATTAATCTGTAATTTTTACCAGAAAAAGTGGAGCCGTCTTACCCACCAATATCGAGTAAGAAATGGTGGGTAAGGTGGATTTTTATCTTTTCGATATGATGCCAGAATAGTCGCCACATTATCCACCCTACACAAATATAATTGAGCAGAATTTAATCACCCCGGAGGCGCGTAGGGACCAATAATACTATCACCCCGTTTTTCTTTTTCTGCAAGTTTTTGGTTTAATTCTAGTAGTTTTGCTAATAGCTCATCTCTCTCTCTAAATCCATAGGCTTCCATCACTACGCGATCGATTTCAGCATGGAGTTTATAAAGTTCACTGCTAGGCTCATTAAAAAATTTATTGTATAGTTGGGTAATTCCCCACTTTTTTGAGTCCATTTCTTTAGCCCGATATTGATGTAATTTTTCCGCTGTTTTCCGAATCTCTGTGATAATTTTTACTGTCGGTGTCTGGGGAAAGGGAAAAGTTTCAAAGCAGGTTGTATTAGTGTAACGAGTATCGCCTTTGAGAGTCGAACTTTGCGCTTTCACCCAGAGGCGATGCACTTTTGATATCAGAATGCCTAGAATGTAAAAATCATCGGAGGCGATTACAATATTTAAGTCACCAGGTAGCCACTGAATTGACGCGGGAATAAACATTGCCCATTTGGAAACTCTGGGCACGGCAAAATAGTACGATAAAGGCACGATCGCGCTTCTCATTTCTACTCGTTTTCCTTCATATTTCAACCAGTTTATTTTTAACCTTTCATTGCGATTATTCTGACGCTCTATAGGAATAGTTGATTTGAGATGATTGAAAGGTAATTTATAGTTACTAGCTTCTTCTATTGTCATGTCATCAAAATCAATAATCCATCGATCAGGTACGCCGTTGGGATTTTTGGCTAGATTTGCACCCATTGAGAAAAGTTTAAGAACTTTCTGATTAGTCAAATCCGCTTTCATCCATTCTTGAGCTTCTTTTTCTGTTACGATAAAGCCTTTACCATTAGGAATTACACCTTGAAAACATTTCTGAAAATTCGCTGATAATCTCACAGATTGAGAAACATCAATGGTAGTTTTTAGAGAAGAATTAATAGAGGAAACCCTGTGATTATCTAAATGATAAAATTGGGGCTGTTGCTTACACCAATTAACAATACTAACATGAACTTTCGCTTCACCGGACCAAGGTTGAGTAGAAATAGCATCATAGATATATCCGCCATTTTTGGTGATATAATCTAATGCAGCCGTGCGACTTTTTCCTTGACTAATAGAATTTGTCGCGACTAAACCTGCTCGGCCATTCTTATCTAAATTATTATGCGCGATCCGAAACCAATAGGCACAAAAATCAACATCTTTTACATCGGGAAAACGCTCAAATATTCTATCTACATATTGATCTCCGATACTGGCTCTTATATGTTTTGCTCCTAAAAAGGGAGGATTGCCAATAATGGCATCTGCTTTTACCCAATCGGTAAATAAAGCATCGGTACAAATAATATTTTTATCTAATGTATCTAAGGGTAAAGCTGGCTCTTTTAGTCCTAAATTATCGATCGCGACTTGGCGGCCGATCATCAATGTTACCCGTGCCAATTCGACGGCAACAGAGTTAATATCCATCCCATAAAATTGTTGTGGTGTCACTAAGGGAAGATAGTCTTTATCGCGATCGTATTCATGGAGTTTGTCTAACAAGATTTTTTCAATTTGCTTAATTTCCTGATAAGCAATATAGAGAAAATTACCCGAACCACACGCGGGATCTAATACCCGATAATTGGCTAATTCTTGATGAAGTGTTTGTAATTGTTTCAGAGTATTTGCTGCCTTAATTCTTTCTTCCCAATAATAGGTAATCGTAGGTAAAACAATGCGACGAATATCCCCTTCATAAGTAAAATGAATCCCATAGGCATGGCGCGATTTTTTTTGCGTCTTTAACGCGGCTTCAAAGATAGTCCCAAAAATAGAAGGGCGCACTTTACTCCAGTCGAGTTTTGCACAAATATCTAGGAGTTGTAACTCGCCATATTCGAGTTTAATTGGATGAATTTCGGAAAATAATCCACCGTTAAAATATTCTACCCCTTGATATATTCCATCGGGAGTTATTCCGGGTTGATTCATTGCCTGAAATAACCCCCCTAAAACATCATAACAATTAGTGCCTTCTAAGCAATCTTTGACGCAACGGGTGAATAAAGCAGAAGGTAATAATCCTCTGTCTTCAGCAAACATGGCTAAAATACATTGTAAGACAAATCTTTGGGCTTGATTTTCGCTAAATTTTCTAAATTTTTGCTCCTTCCCTCGTGTTATTAATGACTCTAATAATAATCCCATTCTACTCGCTGCTTTTTCGGTTATTTCCCCTTGATTATTTTTGAATAGTGATGGGCGAGGGCTTGACTCCATAAAACCAAACGCGGAGACTCTCCTCGGTAATTCTTCTAGGGGGATAATATCAACGGCTTCATCGGGTTGAATGTCAAAATCATAAATGTGAAATTCATCAAAGTTACATAACATGACATAACGGGGGCGATCGTCTTTTTTTAGACGCAAATAATAACGCTCGGTTTGGGTGCGATACTCACGATCGCGTAAATTTTTACCCCGTTTTTTCATTTTAATTAAAATATGTTTTTGCCAGACTAAATCAGGAAATCCTTTGTTACCTTTTGTACTGCTTTTGTCAATACGCGCCTCATAAGTCGCGCCGGCTTCTAAGGCTCCTTCATGGCCGAAAGCACGAAAAAAGCGATCTAAAAATACTTGTGCTTGTCCCTTCTCATCTCCTATAATATGTTGTTGGCAGTAGGTGATAAATTTTTGGAGGCTTTCGGGTGTCGCGGGCATAGTCAATTTACCTAAAATCTGCTATTAATTATTATAATCAAATCTTTTACCGTTAATTATACAGGGCTGATGCACTCAAACTTAAAAAAAAACGGGAATGGTTGTCTGTTGCCATAAATAAGTATTTTTGGTAAATCAACCCCGTTTCTACTTAAGTCTTATGCTCAAAAACTATGACAGAATATCACAACATCATAAAAGCAGATCCCACCTTAGAGGGATGGCATGGATATCTTAATTTAGTCTATGGATATCGCAATAATGAAACGCAAATTTTACACCAATTTGCCCAAGCTCCTCTGAAGGTACAACGTCCCTTTTATCCAGAAGGAAAAAGGATTTGTCATAGTATTATTTTACATACCGCGGGGGGTATTGTGGGGGGCGATCGCGTTTCTTTAGACATCGAACTTCAACCCCACGCCCAAGCCTTAATTACCACAGCAACCGCGGGTAAAATTTATCGTACCAATGGACAAGAAGCACAACAAACGATTAATATTAAAGTAGCGAAAGATGCGTGTTTAGAGTGGTTTCCCCAAGAGACGATCGTTTTTAACGATGCACGGTTTCGTCAAGATATTCGTATTGAATTAGAAACGGGTGCGAGTTTATTTCTCTGGGAAATTAATCGTTTTGGGCGCACCGCGAGGGGTGAAAAATTCCTCCAAGGCGAATGGCGATCGCGCACCGAAATCTGGCAAGAAAACCGCCCTTTATGGATTGATAGACAACAACTTAAAGGCTCTGAAGAAATGTGGCACAGTCGCTATACTTTAGCCGGACAACCTGTGATCGCGACTTTCACTGCCATCGGTCAACCCCTTACCCCAGAAATGATCGCCAAAGCGCGATCGATCTTCCCCCCCTCTCTCTCCGAGGGTGAAGGCCTAAAAATGGGCCTTACCCGTCTTCCCGATGGGCTATTATGTCGATATCGGGGAACCTCCACCACCGACGCGAAAAACTGGTTTATCCAGCTTTCGGACTTTTTGCGTCAGTCTTGCGCCCAATATCCGGGCGATCAGTCAAGAGTATGGCCATTTTTACGTTTCTTGTGACCTATTATTACATACTTCGTAATTCCTGTCAAGAATTGCGGCAAAAATCAATTATTTCTTAATGGTTTTAGTGCGTTTTTGGCCGAAAAAAATTCAGTCCATTCGAGTATTGACGAAGGGACAAAAATTTGATGAAATAAGAAATTAGAGAAGAAATGCCATAACTTCATTGATCAAGATACTCGTCTGGCTAACATAAAACTAGGAATTATTATGCAATTAACTCCCCAAGAAAAAGATAAACTGCTGATTTTCACCGCGGGACTTGTCGCGGAACGTCGCAAAGCAAAAGGATTAAAATTAAACTATCCTGAAGCGATCGCGTATATTTCCGCGGCGATTTTAGAAGGAGCGAGAGAAGGTCGTACCGTGGCCGAATTAATGAGTTATGGCACAACCCTTTTGACACGAGAAGATGTCATGGAAGGCATAAGCGAAATGGTGCAAGAAGTTCAAGTCGAGGCCACATTTCCTGATGGGACAAAATTAGTGACAGTCCATAATCCTATTCGTTAAACTATAATACAGCAGGGAACAGGCAACAGATTTCTGTTTGTTGGGTTGAGGGACGAAACCCAACGTAGGAATCAAATAATTTTTGTCGGAAGATGTTGGGTTTCCTGCGTCAACCCAACCTAGGAATCTTCGCGATTTTTGTCGGAAGATGTTGGGTTTCCTGCGTCAACCCAACCTACGAATCAAAGCGATTTCTGTAGGTTGGGTTGAGGGACGAAACCCAAGAAAGATGTTGGGTTTCCTGCGTCAACCCAACCTACGAATCAAAGCGATTTCTGTTTGTTGGGTTGAGGGACGAAACCCAACGTAGGAATCAAATAATTTTTGTCGGAAGATGTTGGGTTTCCTGCGTCAACCCAACCTACGAATCAAAGGGATTTTTGTAGGTTGGGTTGAGGGACGAAACCCAAGGTAGGAATCAAGGCATTTTTCCTAAAAGGCGAAGGAATTGTTCAAGAAAAAGGGTTTCCGTCTCCGTCCCCATCGTTAAAAATAGAGGTGAATATGATTCCAGGTGAAATGATTGTCAAAGAGGGTTTAATTGAATTAAACCAAGGGAAAACTACCCTACTTTTGTTAGTAGCAAATACAGGCGATCGCCCTATTCAAATAGGTTCCCATTATCACTTTTATGAAGTGAATGAAGCCTTAGAATTTGAACGGGAAAAAACCAAAGGAATGCGATTAGATATCCCCGCGGGTACGGCGGTAAGATTTGAACCAGGAGATGAAAGAGAAGTGCAATTAGTCCCCTTTGGTGGTAGTCGAGAAATCTATGGTTTTAATGGCAAAATTAATGGTCAACTAGCTACTGATATCATGCCCGGTTAAATCAAGGGAATTGATGTAGGGGCGGGTTCGCCAATAACTGCAAGAAAAGCGATAGTTTCAGAAAACCCGCCCCGATCCCGATATTAGGATTAATCAACCGGATTTGATAGGATTAAATTTGTCAACTAGCTACTGATATCATGTCCGGTTAAATCAAGGGAATTGATGTAGGGGCGGGTTCGTCAATAACTGCAAGAAAAGCGATAGTTTCAGAAAACCCGCCCCGATCCCGATATTAGGATTAATCAACCGGATTTGATAGGATTAAATTTATCAACCTTGTTAAAATTAAAAATGGGAGGATTTGGGTTGGTGTTTAGAGCAATTTTTTTACCGCTCCTAAACGCAGATAAACACAGATAAGCACAGATATTTTTACGTCCTTAGATGAGATTCAGAAACCGGGTTTTTCAGGAAAAATCGTGATTTTCCTGCACAAATAACTGCCCGGTTTGTGAAGAAAAGGCTTAAAGTGTTACAGGTTCATCATCATTCCAAATAGGAATACCCGTTAAAACTCCTCCGATTCCTGATACCGGTTTACTCACCTTCATACCAGAGGGAGTAATCTCTATTTCCCGTAAACTTTTCTCGAAATTACTGACTCGTTTCTTAATAACACTGATCGCCTTACGAATTTCTGTCGTTTTCGCCAAATGACGTTCGATATAACGCATAAATATAATATTATCGACTAAGTAACTAATCCCTATTTCCGTAATCCGAAAATCCCCCGCGATCGTTTCCAATTCATTAATGAGAATAACCGTCACTCCCCTATTGGTGAGATACTTACACAACAGATGTAAATGATTAACTGAATTTTCACCTTGCAGGGACAAGCAATAACCACAAATACTATCAATCATAACAATTTTTGTCTCTAATTTCTCCACTTCTTGACGCACTAAACGTGCCAAATGATCTGGCGTATAGAAAAAAGGTTCCACGGGAACTACCACGAGTTTTTCTTCTTGAATCATAGTGTTAATGGGAATATTTATCGACTCACAACGTAGTATTAAAGTCTGTACTGACTCCTCAAAAATATAAATCAGTGATCGTTCATCTTTAGTCGCGGCTTCCTTGAGAAATTGCAAACCCAGAGTCGTTTTTCCCACACCACTAGGTCCAGTAATTAATGTTACCATCCCGCGTTCCAAACCGCCATGTAATAATTGATCTAATTCCGGTATGCCCGAGGAAATGAGCTCCGCGATAAAATCCCGTTTATAACTTTCAAGCATTAAATGAGGAAAGACTTCCATTCCCTGTGAAGTGAGGCGAAAAGAATGACAGCCATCTTGATAATCAGATCCACGAAACTTAGTGATTTGTAGCGATCGCGCTTCGGGAGATAATTCTAAATGAATAATCCCATCACTCATAAACTGTAAATCATCATCGGGCGCGGTAGAACTTACCTCGGAAGTAAAAACAACTGTCACGCCATTTTTGATCAAAAACCGTAAAAAAGAAAGAAGTTGTTTCCGAAATTGATACTCGTCCGCCGATAAGTAGCGAAATTGTGTTATCGTATCAATAAAAACCCGTTGTGGTTGCAGTTTTTCTATATACTCAATAATTTTTTGAGTAATAGGCTCTCGTTCCACTTCCGCGGGGGAAAAAATATCGTAAGTTTCCACCTGGGTGAAAAAGTCGGAAGTGGGACTTAAATCGAGAAAATTAATCCCATCTAAGTTAAACCCAAGATGAAACGCGTTTTCTCGCAAATCTTCCTCCGGTTCCACGAAGGTAATAAAAAGAGTTGACTCTGAGGACGCGACACCTGTTGTTAAAAAGTGAAACCCCAGTGTTGTCTTTCCCGTCCCAGGTCCACCACGCACTAAATATGATCGCCGAGGCATTAAACCCCCATGTAAAATTTCATCTAATCCAGCAATTCCTATAGAAAGTCGATGATTTGTCATTGTTTTGAGAATTTTTCTGTGTTACAATACCGATTTTAATGTTTAATGGTAATAATGCTTTTTTGCATGGTTTTTTAGACAACATTAAGAACTTTAATGAACATTAATCCTTTGTTAACTTCCCCCATCCGTCCAGACTGGGAAAGCTTAGTTGGCGTTGATGCTATCCTTTCTACTAATGCTCTCTCGCCCTCATGTCAAGAGAGCATTAGAAACTCGATCGCGTCTCCAAACATCCCTGAGTATATTGTTTCTCCCCATACTCAAGAAGATTTAGCAGCCGTTGTCGCGATCGCGTCCCAACATAAGAGGACTATTATACCCTGTGGAAATACCAGTAAATTAGATTGGGGTAATTTAGTCAAGCACTCCGAGCTCCTTCTTAGTACCCAAAACTTGAACCGAGTTATTGAGCACGCGATCGCAGACTTAACCGTTACCGTGGAAGCCGGTATGACTTTTGCGAATTTACAAGAAATTTTAGCACAAAAAGGTCAATTTCTTGCCCTTGATCCCGCCTATCCTGAAACCGCGACGATTGGCGGAATTGTCGCGACAGCCGATACTGGTTCCCGCCGACAACGCGATCGAGGAGTCAGAGATATGTTATTAGGAATTACCTTTGTCCGTCACGATGGTAAAATTGCCAAAGCTGGGGGAAAAGTAGTCAAAAATGTCGCCGGCTATGACTTAATGAAATTATTAACCGGCTCCTACGGAACTCTTGGTATTATTACTCAGGTAACTTTTCGTGTTTATCCCTTACCCGATGCTTCCCAAACCGTCTTATTAACAGGAAAAACTGACGCGTTAAATCAAGTTACCAAAAGCTTATTATCTTCGACTTTAACACCGATTTCTCTGGATTTAGTCTCAAGTCCCCTTATCGAAAAAATAGGCCTTGGTAAAGAGATGGGATTATTGGTAAGATTTCAAAGTATCCCAGAAAGTGTCAAAGAGCAAGCTCAACGTTTGTTAGAAATGGGACATAATTTAGGATTGTCAGGAAACACCTATACTGACACCGATGATACTAACTTATGGCAACAATTAAAACAGCAAATGTGGTCAATTGAATCATCCTCACCGATTTTGTGTAAAATAGGAATGCTTCCCTCAGAAGCCGTTAATACATTAAATAAATTACAACAGGAAACCGTATTAATTCATGGAGGCGTTGGTTTAGGAGTATTACGTTTAGAGACATCCACCCCCGAAAAATTATTAGAAATTCGTCGATGGTGTGAAACCAAGGGCGGTTTTCTGACAATATTAAAAGCACCTAGGGAGTTAAAGGAAAAAATAGAAGTTTGGGGTTATAATGGAAATAGTCTGGATTTAATGCGACGACTGAAAGAACAATTTGATCCCCAAAATATTTTCAGTCCTTGTCGCTTTGTTGGTAAAATTTAAAAGGAGGTTGGGTTGATAAGAATATCTAACTATAGCAATCCTCTTTGATTTGTGAACATACCTCACCCCCAACCCCTCTCCCACTGGGAGAGAGCAGGGCTATTTTATTCTCGAAAAAATTAGGAAAAGTCCATATTTTGTAGGGGCGGGTTCACCCGAAATTTTCCCACCTACAAATAACCTCAATAAACCCGCCCCCCCCAACGATTAAATGAAATTAATTCGCAATGAGGTGGGGATGGGGCGGGTTTTTCGGCCTGTCTATTTGGTGGCGCAGATATTGGGGAAAGATCCCCTAAAGTAAGGATTGCTATATAATCCGAGATATCCCCATCAACCTCACCTACGAATCTATCAAACCGAGAAAAAATCTATGCAAATTTCCGAAAAGATTGACTTAAAAACGGCTAATTCTCCCACAGAAGAAAAAACACCATTAACCCACTCATCTTTCATCGGATTTGATCCCAAAAATCCCCCCGATCCGAAATTAATAGATACCTGTGTACATTGTGGATTTTGTTTATCGACTTGTCCCAGTTATCGAGTAATTGGTAAAGAAATGGCTTCTCCCAGAGGCCGTATTTATTTAATGGATGCTATTAACGAAGGAGAAGCCCCTTTAAATCAAGCAACCGCACAACATTTTGATTCTTGTTTAGGCTGTTTAGCTTGCGTAAGTACCTGTCCTTCTGGTGTACAATATGATAAATTAATCTCGGCAACTCGTCATCAAGTCGAACGGAATTATGAGCGCAATTTAGGTGATAATATCTTACGATCGCTCATCTTTAATTTATTTCCCTATCCCACGCGCTTACGCCCTTTATTAATCCCCGTATTTTTGTATCAAAAACTCGGATTGCAAAAATTAATTCGTCAAACCGGATTACTGAAAAATATATCACCTCGTTTAGCCGCGATGGATTCGATTTTACCCGAAGTAACAGTAGAATCATTTCGGAATACCTTACCGGATATTATACCCGCCCAAGGGGAAAAACGCGGTCGTGTTGGAGTCATTTTAGGATGTGTACAACGCATCTTTTTTAACCCCGTGAATGAAGCCACGGTAAGAGTTTTAACCGCGAATGGATATGAAGTTATTATTCCCAAAAGTCAAGGATGTTGTGCCGCGTTACCCGAACACCAAGGACAAACCGCACAAGCCCAAACATTAGCGCGACAAATGATAGATAGTTTTGCCGAAACGGGGGTTGATGCTATTATTATTAATGCCGCAGGATGTGGTCATACTTTAAAAGAGTATGGTCATATTTTAGCAGATGATCCAACTTATCGGGAAAAAGCCAAGGCGTTTGCCAATAAAGTGAAAGACGCGCAGGAATTTTTAGCGAATGTGGGATTAACTACGAAACTTTCGCCCTTAGTTGAGGAGGGAGAATTAACAATAGTTTATCAAGACGCGTGTCATTTATTACATGGACAAAAAATTAGTGTGCAACCGCGTCAATTATTGCGACAAATTCCGGGGGTAAAATTAAAGGAACCCCTAGACGCGGCTTTATGTTGTGGTAGTGCGGGTGTTTATAATATGTTACAACCAGAAGTCGCGGATGAATTAGGACAACAAAAAGTCGAGAATTTATTAAATACAGGGGCAGAATTAATCGCGTCACCTAATCCGGGTTGTGCATTGCAAATTAAGAAGCATTTGCAATTACAAGGAAAAGAAATTGCTTTAATGCACCCAATGGAGTTATTAGATTATTCTATTCGGGGGTTAAAGTTACAAAGAAAATAAATTTTCTCTGACAATCCGGGTTTCTTGATGGGAACGATCGCGCCAATTTCCCATAAATTACCCGGAGCGCGATCGATCTCCCCTGTCAGATAAGATAAACTATATCTCAAATCCCCAATAGATAGAAGTTTAGCCCATTTGTTCATTAAAAATCAGGAAAATCATGAAAACCGCGATCGCGCTCATAATGAGTATAACACTTGTCGGGATAAATCTTGTCACCAATCAACCAAGGGCGAATGCTTTCCCGACAAACAAACTGCTAACACAAACGAGTCTTGCCGCCAATTCCAAACAAGAATCCGCGGTATTATTTCCCATTCTCAAAAACGGGAAATGGGGATTTATTGATCAAAAGGGAAAAGTAATTGTTAAACCGAAATATGACGAGGTGCGTAACTTTTCCGAAGGATTAGCCGCGGTAAAAATCGGCAATAAATTAGGCTATATTAACACCAAAGGCAAACAAGTAATTCCTACTGTCTTTGATGAGGGTTATTTTTTCTTAGAAGGGCTCGCGGGTGTGAGACTAGGGAATAAATTTGGATTTATAGATAAAAATGGAAAAACCGTAATTCCCATTCAATTTGATGAAATTTGGGAAGGTTTTTCCGAAGGATTAGCCGCGGTGCAAATCAGGGGAAAATGGGGATATATTGACTCCACAGGAAAGATAGTTATTCCGGTACAATTTGACTCCACACCCACTTTTACAGAAGGATTAGCCGTGGTGGGAGTCCGAGGTAAATTTGGCTATATTGATAAAACGGGAAAAATGGTAATTCCCCCTCAATTTGATATCGGGTTATTCTTTGTGGAAGGCATGGCGGGTGTTCTAATTGATGGTAAATGGGGTTATATTGATAAAACGGGGCAAATGGTAATTGAACCGAAATTTAAGGAAACTTGGGGATTTTCCGAAGGGTTAGCCGCGGTTAAAATGCGTGGAAAATGGGGATTTATTGATAAAACGGGTAACTTTGTGATTGAAGCAAAATTTGATGACGCGGTAGGTTTTTCGGAAGGGTTAGCACCTGTGCAATTAGGAAATAAACAGGGCTATATTGATCAAAGGGGAAAAATGGTAATTCCCCCTCAATTCGATCGCGCTCATGGGTTTATTCATGGATTAGCCGCGGTTACGTTAAATGGTAAAGAGGGTTATATCGACACTCTGGGTAATTTAGTTTGGAAGTATAGTCAATAAGCGCGATCGGGTTATTTTCAGTGATGACGATCAGACAAAAACCCGGTTTCTTTAAGACAAAAACCCGGTTTCTTTAAGAAACCGGGTTTTTTCGATCAGATTTTTGCTAAAATAGGATAAAATGATTTTGAGGAGCCTTAACCGATGGAGTACAAAAAACTTAGTGATAGTGATTTATTAGTCTCAGAAATCTGCTTAGGTACGATGACTTATGGGAATCAAAATACTATTGAAGATGCGAGTCAACAACTGGATTATGCGATTTCTGAGGGTGTTAATTTTATTGATACCGCGGAGATGTATCCCGTCCCCGCGAATCCAGACACTCAAGGTAAAACAGAGGAATATATTGGTGAATGGTTAGTTAAACAACAACGGGATAAAATTATTCTCGCGACTAAAGTTGCGGGACCGAGTGAGCGTTTAACATGGATACGGGAAGGGAAAAATAAAATCGATCGCGTTAATGTTGAACAAGCTTTAAATGATAGTCTCAAACGCTTAAAAACGGACTACATTGATTTATATCAAATTCATTGGCCTGATCGCTATGTGCCCTCATTTGGCGCACGGGATTATGATCCTCAAAATGAACGTGAAACTATCCCAATTTTAGAACAATTAGAAGTGTTTGCCGATTTAATTAAGGCGGGAAAAATTCGCTCTTTCGGGATCAGTAATGAGACATCTTGGGGAGTTTGTGAGTTTTGTCATTTAGCCGAAAAACATGGTTTACCGAAGATTATTTCGATTCAAAATGCTTTTAATTTGATCAATCGGACTTTTCATATTAATTTGGCAGAAGCTTGTCGATTTAATAATGTGGGATTATTGGCCTATAGTCCCTTAGCTTTTGGGTTATTAACGGGAAAATATCTCAGTGGTATTCCCGAAAATACTCGTCTGGCTTTATTCCAAGGTTTCGGACAACGCTACGATAAAACTAATGTTAATTCCGCGGTGCAAGCTTATGTTAATATTGCCCATAAACACGGTTTAACTCCGGCACAGTTGGCGTTGGCTTATGCGCGATCGTGTTGGTTTGTAAGTAGTACCATTATTGGTGCTACCAACCTGGAACAACTGAGGGAAAATCTCAGCAGTGTGAATGTTAATCTCAGTGAGGAAATTATCGCCGAAATTAATGAAGTTCACGCGCTTTATCCTAATCCTACTCCTTAAATGATTTTCTCAACTTCTGTGAAAATCTGACTCCAGAAACCGGGTTTCTTTTCACTTGACTCCAGAAACCCGGTTTTGAGTTAGCCCCCGGTGGGAATGATCAGCATAAAATTTTGGGTGAGAATTTCCAGCGCGATCGGGCTTTCTCCCAAGGCTTTACCCATTGTGTAGGAATGCTGTAAGGTTGTCGCTAAGTACCTCGGCAAAATTAATTACACATTTTGACAAACGCTTACAAGAGTACAAGAGTGACTTTATTAAGTATATAATTTCTTTGATTCCATTACTTATAATCCGTATGCTGCGTCAGATTTTTAACTCCTGATTATATAGCTTAAATATTGGATCTGAGGCCTCCTAAAAGTTAATTCTAGTTGGAGAATTACATACATTATATAATTTATTTTTTACTCTGATTTAGTAACTTTAAATCAATCTCGATAAGCTAGTTTTTTTATCAAATTAGCCATAGCTTGAGCGATTGGCATACCAGTCAAAAGTTCTATCCAATACCATTGTCCATTGGGGTTTAATTCAATAAAAAACAAATCATTATTGATATCTTCAATAATATCAAAAGCACCAAAATTTAAATGAAACTCGCTTAACATTTTTTGAAGTGTTAGCAGATATTCTGAAGGTAAGTTATCTGCATAATGACCTAGCTTATTAGGATCGACAATCCGCCAATCTATTTTAACATTTTCATCGTCAGTATCTTGAGACTCAATACGACATACAAAGCAATTATTATCAATAATCGTAACACGATATTCATGTTTTTTTTTAATTTCTTTTTGAAGAAAAACTGGTGAGAAATGAATGATATTTTTAAATTCTTGCAATGTTACATGATCTATTTTTCTCGTATAAAGTCGATGCTGATTACCATTGTATGTAAAAGCTGGATGCTGAGTTATCGGTTTAATAATACAATCACCTTGCAAATGAATAAATTTTTCTAGTTTCTCATAAGAATTTGTAACAATTGTTTCAGGAATTTTTCGATTCAGTTTTTTCGCTATTGCAATCTGGTTAATGCGATAAGATGAATATTCAATATTATGCCATGAATTAATCCATTTTGCTTGTGGATATAATCCAGGCAATGAATGTATTAAAGCATCTGTTTCTTTTTGACAGTAGTTAATGGCTGCTTCTTCCATAATCTCATGAAAAACAGTATATCTATCCCAAGAACCAAGTTTACGCCACCAAATCACCTTTATATTTTCGGCTCGTTTTTTAGAATCATTAAAAAACAGAAAATCTTCTATTAATTTAACAGAAAAATTCCATTCATAAGCGTAACTGCTTTTTTGAATAAACGTATCTATATTTAGTCGAATTGCATTAATGCCATAATGATAGATATTATCAATCACAGCATCAGCATGAATATCGGATTCTGATGTTATAATCAAACAGGAATAGTTCATTATTTTGAAGTATTTTTGAGAAACAAAAAAAGACCTGCTGATGTCACAGATCTTTTGCTTAAATAATTGACGAGATTCGAGAAGCTTTGGCTTAGGGAAAAATCGTCAAAAATAGACATCTCCAGAAATGAACTTTCACCCCATACAGAATAAGGCTTTGAGCTTAATTCTTGGAGATGTCTCAAGTAAACATTTGAATTTGTGATTTCCCAATCAGCCAACGCTACCGTCCAAGCGACCTGTTGCAGAAACTTCAATACACCAAGAATTATTATCTGAAGAAATGCTAGATGTTTGACTGTGAGGATCGTAATTAGGTTTTTTAATTACAGGATCATGTTTTGGAGTGATACCAAGGTGCATCATTAATGGATAACTAGATTTTTCCAAAGTGACTGTAGTTGATGACATTTTGCTGTCCTCTCAAGGTAAGAATACTTCTATGGCATAGTATATTCATTAATCTGATACTTGTAAAGTCGAACAAAGTCATATAAAGTCAGAAAAAGTCGGGAATCCAAATTTTCTCATATACTAAACCTAAACTACGGGAGGTAATCACAGTGAATATCGAAGAAGCAGTCCTTTTTGCTGATGAAGTTGTATTTTCTAATACGGGAAAACATTTAGATGATGTCCAAGTTGGATTGATCAAAGGAGTTTTACAGCGACAGAAATATGCCGACATTGCAAAAGAATTAAGTTGTAGCGAAGGATACATAAAGGATGTTGGTTATGAGTTCTGGAAATTACTTTCTGATATTTTTGAAGAAGAAGTCAATAAATCAAACTTACAATCTACGCGATCGCGTCATAAAACAATCAACAGTTTTAATTTCAATATTTTTGGCAACGATAACAATAATGTGATTAATTCTATGCAGATGTGTCGATCTAGTAAAAAATCGTCTGATTTTTTACGTGGCAAACAAGAAGCTACAAAGCTAGCTGTTTTACGTATGCGAAAAATCGGGTTGAGTGATACTAAAATTTGCGAATATTTAGATATAACCCTAGAAGAAATCAGCACAATTAGTAATGAACAATGATAATTTTAGAAGAAAGCATACTTTATTAAATCGAAAAACAGTAAAAATTAAGCGGTTTCTCACTTAAATTTAGGGGATTATTTAAGCCGGTCAACGAGTTTAGTTTCATAACTCTACATTTTCCACTTACCTAGTATTCCAAAGGATTAATAATGTTAATAAATACCGCAATTTTAAAAATTAGAAATATTACAAGTTGCAAGAGTAGCTTGGCGAAGGTAACAAATACTAGCAATTTGAGTATCAGCTTGAGATATTTGCTGACCCATTCTTCTGCTTTTTGTAGCAATTTGAGCAAACGCGATAGCTGCTGTTTCATCCAACGTTAAAAATCGCAATGAAAACTCTTCCAAGAACATTAATTGAGCCGCTTGACTAAGTTCATTTTGGTGCTTTCCAGAAGGCAAAAAAGCAATACAATACAGGATTGCAGCCTACAAAACTAGGGGGTTCTCTTAAAGGTTCTCTAGGGATGATCGGAAGTTCAAAATCAGCAAATTTAGAGAATCTTTTCTCGATTGCTAAGGCAAGATTTAAAGGTTGTTCATTGTTTTCAGTCAAAACATCATAGAGAATTTGCTTGGCTTCTGCTCAATAGCGTGGCTCACTGACCAACCCCTAGAAGCACCATTAAAAGGTTTTCCTCCCAATCAACCTAACTTGTTATCTGCGATTCAAACCTGGTTAGAAGAGACTTGAGAAACCGGGTTTCTGAGACAGTTTCAGCTACAAATCAGAGATTTTGATAGAAACCCGGTTTCTGAACCCAAGCCCTTAAACCGGGTTTCTTAGGCATTTCGAAAGCGCAAACCATGTTTTCCCGTAAAGCCTTATAGTCGTAGTCAGTCGAAAATTGAATTTGTCCGCTTAAATCGAGTAAATTTCGCTTTTGGCGTGTGCGAATTAGTTCTTGCAAAGCAAAATCAATCAGTTCCTTTTCTGTCTGAAACTTTGTTAAGCGTAATGCTTCTTTAACCAATTCTTCGTTAAGTTCAATGGAAGTTTTCATAGTTAATGACTCATTTTATGCTCTGATTAATTATGGCATATCGACAGTTTTACAGCTAATCATCTTAACATTTTTTGCCTCAATCCCCACATCTCACTCCACAATTCATCACTTTTTGCTACAAACTCACCGAGGAGCGCGATCGCGTGGCTAACGGAGAAGAGATTTAAGAAACCGGGTTTCTGAGACAGTTTTGGTTGCCTTGCAGAGATTTTGATAGAAACCCGGTTTCTGAACCCAAGCCCTTAAACCGGGTTTCTTAACCAGATTTGGGTGAGGATGCAGAGATCGTCAGAGAAACCCGGTTTCTGCGACGACTTGATAAAATATTAGGAGTCGAAGAATGAAACTATGCTAGAAATCACCCTGAATTGGAAACCTGACCCCCAAACCTTGACCCAACTGGTACAGGTAGCCCTACTCGAACAGAAAAGTTTAGAGACTCTGCTGGATGAGGCGATCGCGCAGTATTTACAAGCCAATTTCACCCCTAACCCCATTTCTGCATCCCCCACTCCCCCTGATCCGTTCCTGGGTGGGCTATATGATGGTAGGGGCGAATGGCCATTAGGTAGGGGCGAATGGCCATTCGCCCCTACTGGGCACCGAAGCATAGATCGATTTTGGATCAACTCGTTTACCATTAATCCTTGCCAGCCAAGCTATAATTTCCACAAAAACAGAGAGGTAAAACTGTGTCAAACCTAGAACAAATTGAAACGGCAATTCTCTCACTGCCATCAAATGAGTTTGAAAAGCTGAAACGATGGTTTTTTGACCTGGATTATCAACGGTGGGATGAACAGCTAGAACAGGATATTGCCGACGGTAACTTAGAAGCATTCGCACAAGAGGCGATCGCGGAGTTTGAAGCTGGACATTGCCGAAAAATCTGATGCACTATACCACTCGACGATTTTGGCAATGCTACAACGCGTCACAAAATGCGAAACACCTACGCCACAATTCATCACTTTTTGCTACAAACTCACCGATGAGCGCGATCGCGTCGCTAACGGAGAAGAGATTTAAGAAACCGGGTTTCTGAGACAGTTTTGGTTGCCTTGCAGAGATTTTGATAGAAACCGGGTTTCTGAGCCCTCACCCAAAGTCTCAACAAGCCCTTAAACCGGGTTTCTGCAAAAGTTTCAGCTACAAACCAGAGATTTTGATAGAAACCCGGTTTCTGACCCCTTAATACACCTCATCATGGCTGCCAATATCAACAAATACAGCCCTTTCATCTTCTGTAAAATAGAACAATACCCTATCATCATAATCTACACTAAAACTCCATAAATCCTTCAATTTGCCCGATAGTTTGTGCGTCTTTAAACTGGGGTCAAATGGATCTACGATAAACTGTTCCAACTTCTGCCAAAACCTTGTTTCTCAATCTTCATTCCCTTTAATTCTCTTTTTGAAAGCACGTTTAAAACCAGAACTAAAACTAACTTCCATGATTATTCCTCAATCAGTTGTCTCAATTCGTTAATCTGGTTAGAAAACTTAAGTTTCCCTTGTTTTTGTTCCTTCTGGGCTGCTTGGAAATTATCATAAATCTTGTCGCGACATTCTTCACGAAGATACTGCTGCAACAACATTGAAATTTCCTGTTTTTCATCCGTAGAAAGACCTTTGATTACCTCAACTACATCATTAAATGTCATCATTGACTAAGCCTCACGGAACTGACTTACTTTTAATGATATCCTATTTTGCCATAAACTCACCGACGATCGCGATCATCGCGTGGCTAACGGAGAAGAGATTTAAGAAACCGGGTTTCTGAGACAGTTTTGGTTGCCTTGCAGAGATTTTGATAGAAACCCGGTTTCTGACTCCCACCCAAGTCCCAATGAGACACTACTCTCGTAAAACTACTGCGCGATCGCATTTCTAAACCAATTGGCTGCACTAATATTGGTTCCCTGGGTTAACTGTTGTAAAGTTTCTTCTAATAAGACAATGGGTAAATCTTTTAACGCGATCGAATTAGCAATTTGTTGATAAGTTTTATCGGTTTGTAAGCGAAAAGCAAAGACTTGTTTTCCTTTGACATCAATTACCCAATATTCAGGGATTTCTAAATCGGCATAAAGCTTTTTTTTCTCATCTAAATCTGTGGCTAAAGTGGTATCAGAAATTTCCCCCACTAAATCGGGAACTCGCCATTGATTAAGATCAATTCTACGGGGTTCTCCTTCTTGCCATTGAGGGATATTTTCCCCAATATATAATACCAAATCCGGTGCGGCTGCTCGCCTTTGATGTTTTTCTAATAAACAACGCCCTAGAGAAGCGGCGATTTTATCGGGTTCACGAGAAAACCAGATAAAAAATAGCATTGTCAAAAGATCACTAAAAGTCGCGTGATTAATTCCTTCATTACCCATGTCAATCAAAAGATGTGTGCCATTAAAGAATAGTCTAACTCGTTCTGAGTGAGGTTGATCACGATAAGTCACATAATCCTCCCAGGTGGCGATTTGCCATTGGGGAAAATTAATGACTGTTTTATTTTTGATGGGAGGCGCGATCGCGGTTATCATAATTTTACCCGGAAGCTTTATTTGCCATTCTAACATAAGGAAAACAACGGCTGATACCACTTCACCAAAATGAGGATACGAGTCGGAAGTGCGCCGGTAGTATGCTACACGCGAGGACACGCGCATTATCAACCTATATATTAAGATCAAAATTTAAGTCTTTCACAGGGAAAAAAGCGGGTTAATCTGGCATTATCCGTGACGACGTTGATGCCATTTCCAAGCATGACTAATAATATTTTCTAAATCGGGATATTGAGGATTCCATCCTAATATTGTTCGCGCTTTCTCACTACTTCCCACTAAAATAGGAGGATCACCCGGACGACGATCGCGCTCCAGAGCGAGAATCTCTTTACCAGTAACTTTACGGGCTGAATCTAACACTTCTCTCACGGAAAAACCGCCCCCATTCCCTAAATTAAACGCGTCAGATTTTCGGGACTTTAACAAATATTCTAATCCTAAAATATGAGCCGATGCCAAATCATTCACATGAATATAATCACGAATACAAGTACCATCAGGGGTGTCATAATCCGTGCCAAAAATTGACACAGACTCCTGTTTTCCTAACGCGGCGAATAACACTAAAGGAATTAAATGGGTTTCGGGATTATGATCTTCCCCTAATAATCCACTCGGATCAGCACCCGCGGCATTAAAATAACGGAAACATACCGATTTTAAACCATAGGCACTATCAAAATCCGCTAAAATTTTCTCCACCATTAATTTTGTCATCCCATAGGGATTAATGGGATTTTGGGGATGATCTTCTGTTAAGGGGATACTCTGGGGGATTCCATAGGTAGCACAAGTGGAAGAAAAGACAAAATTCTTGATCCCTTTCTCTAGCATTGCTTCTAAAAGCACAAGGGTTGATATCACATTATTTCGGTAATATTTCGCCGGATCTGTCACCGATTCCCCTACATAAGCATAGGCCGAAAAGTGCATTACCGCACTAAAATTATGCTGACTAAACAGTTGATCTAACAGAGCGCGATCGCTAATATCTCCCTCAACCAATTCTACCTTTAAGACATCATCAACGATATCACGATGGCCATAGACTAAATTATCTAAAATCACTAAATCATAGCCCGCCCGTTTTAATTCTAAAACCGCGTGGGAACCAATATAACCCGCACCACCCGTTACTAAAATTTTACCTTTTTCTGAAGTCATATAAAATACCTATTTTTGTGATAAAAATCAAAGTCTTATCATTAAGAATACAAGATGTCAACAGAATTGATCACCTAAGAAACATGGTTTCTGCGTAATTCCTGATGATATAACCAAGGAAGTCAATTAAAGATGCACCCCAAAATTCTCTTATCTCCCATCACAATTAAGCTTAATTGAATTTAGCTTTAAATTGTCTAATTTTTTTGCGAATCTTATTCTTATAGAAATAGACGTATCGGATCAAATCTTCCGAGGCAATTGCCGCATCAACTCCCCAACCAGTATAAGCCCAAGCATCCTTCATAAATTTCTTTCTACAGAAAGTCATCGGTTCGACATAAACATCATGTCTCAAGGAAACAGGTTTCGGCCCACACCAGTGAATCACATTCGGTTGATTTCCTTCTAAACTCGGTTGGTTTTCCCTAAAAGGAAAGCGTTTTTCTTCTTCGGAAATGGGAAAATCAGGCATTAACCATTGCATATCTTGGGACGTGACGCGAATTTTGCCCTGTTGTACTCCCCGGAAAATCATAAAGTTTAAAAGCCCCATTTCGCCAAACTTAAATATCCCCGGATTTTTTTTCATAAACTCCAGCATTTTTTTGTATTCTTCCAGGGAAAAAATATTTCGTTTAGTGAAGAATGTTCCGGTACAAAAATAACTGTCCTGATATTTGCGCCAGTCAAAATCAGGGAAATGTTTTTCCACCCCGTTGACATCAAAAAACCAATAAGAAACATCAGCATCAGTGTAAAGATAGGTGGGGCGATCGATCACAAAATCATAATCTTGAAAATTAGCAAATTGTTGATAAACATCTCCCCAAACAATGGTATCCGCATCCAAAAATAGATAATTTTTCCAAGGACTTTCCCAAAAAGAAATCATTTTTGTTAGTCCCCAGGAAAAACTGTTTTTTCTCAGAAATGGATCGGCTACACGAACATGATTAATAACTTGAACATTATATGTTTTTTCCATTGCCCGCACCGCGGGCGCTGAAATGCCGTCAACCAGGAGACAAATAGGGACATCTCCCATAAAATGACGAATGCTGGCGCAGGTACCTTGGGCAAAAAGATAGTCCTGATCGCAACAGCCAATAATGATACCAAAGTCTTCCATATTTACTTAGCTTGAGTTAAGCCGAGAGTCTTCTTTTTGATTTTAGCCTATTTCTCATGTTTTTGGTATATAAAATTCTTTATTAGGTTAAATTAGATTGAGTCAACCAGAAAAGATTGCCAAAAACTATGAGTCAGCAAACCCTACTGGCTCCCCCCCTAAAAACTAATGTTTTGGGAATGGGAGTCAGTCGTACTAATTATCAAGAATGTACTGATTTTATTATCCAATGTGCTAAACTTAAGCAATGTTGTACCGTTGCTGCTACCAATGTTCACAGTATTACAACGGGTTATTTAGAACCGAAGGGACATGGTTATGTTTTACGTCATTTTACCTTAGTTACACCTGATGGTCAACCGATCCGTTGGGCTCTCAATTTGTTGGGCAAACCAGGGGACGAAAAGTTACGCGATCGCGTGCGAGGCCCTCAATTAATGTTAGATGTTTGTCAACGCGCCGCCACGGAAAATATTAGTGTTTTCCTTTACGGCTCCACGGAAAAAGTCTTGGCCGATTTACAAATTAGTCTCAAACAACGGTTTCCTCAATTAAAAATCGCGGGTGCTATTTCTCCTCCTTTTCGCCCCCTCAGCCCTGAAGAAGATGCTGCTTATATGGAGCAAATTCGTAATTCCGGAGCTAGGATTATTTTAGTCTCTTTAGGATGTCCGCGTCAAGAGGCTTGGGCTTTTGAACATCGTCACGTTTTGCCTTATCCTCTTTTATGTGTTGGTGCCGCGTTTGATTTTTACGCGGGGAATGTTCCAGAAGCACCGGAATGGATGCAAAAAGTCGGTTTAGAATGGTTTTATCGTTTGTACAAAGAACCCCGTCGTTTGTGGAAACGTTATGTATTATTAAATCCTCTTTATTTATTCCTTTTGTCTTTGCAATTACTCCATCTTCTCCCCGTTGATAAATACAAGGAATAAGCCGCACCATACACCCCCGTAGGGGCGAAGCCTTCGGGCGATAAATTTTGACTTTTATGAAAAATTTATTTCCCGAAGGCTTCGCCCTTACTTACATTGCTTAACGTCCTGCGTAAATACTCATGGGTTCTTTGATGAAACGAATATAAAGCTGTCGGAATGTCGATTTAATGACACGGGGTAAACCGAAGTCGATAGGAATTAAATTATCGGGTAATTTCCAATCCTTAATTTCACAGTCTTTGGGGTGCATTAACGGAAATTCTATCGCCTCAAAATCGACACATAATCCTAATTTTTGAGACGCGGCAATGGTGGGGACGGTTTCGGGTTCTATGTTGAGGATTTCCACAAAGGCGCGATCGAGGGCAAAGACATTAGATGATGCCCCTAAAACTCCTAAAAATCGAGGTTCACCACCACTAGGCCCGTTTCCTTCGTGACCAATAATACCGTCTAATATTGTTAAATTCGGCCCGATCGCGTTGGCTGTTTCCACCAACATTTCCCCAAATTTAGCACTACTTTTCCCCGCTTCCACGTGCCACCAAGCTTTCATTTTACCCGGTACACAGCCAAAGAGATTTTTTACCCCCATTGTCACGGTTAATTGGGCATGAGATTTCAGTTTGGGAATATTAATCACTACATCCGCGTCCATTGCTTCTTTTGATAGACGTAAGTTTTGAAAATTATCACTCCCTGTCTCATAGTTTTTCCCGTGAAATTCGATCGCGGGTATTTGCAATTCTTCTAAGAGGGGTAAATAACCATTTGCCTTCGCGACTCCGATGACACTACCAAAGGCGGGACTATCTCCTAAAAATGGTTTTCCGCCAGCTTTGATTACCATTTTCGCGATACAATAAACTACTTCTGGACGAGTGACACATTCTTTCGTCGGCCGAGAGCCTGTGAGCAAATTCGGTTTTAAAAGCACGCGATCGCCCGTATTCACAAAAGCAGACATTCCTCCTAAAGGTTCCAGAAGAGATTCCAGAGATTTTTGTAAGGAAGAAATATCGTAAGAATTAGCACGAATTAAACTGACAGAAACCATGATGTTTTGGAGTAAAATTTATTCAGACATTGCCAAACGCCCCGCGGCACCACGTTGCATCGTAGTGACTCGTTGGACATCAGAAAGAACACCCGCCCCTTGAATTTGGGTAAGGGGTGGTTTCACTTCTATTTTAGTGATTTTGCTGGTAAGAAGCATCACCGTTTGATCCCCTAAATGGAGGGTAAGCCAAGCTTGTGATAAAATTTGCGGTAATTGTACGGCAAATACCTCCGAAGACATGGGTAAATTATAGGATTCTGATTCTCCATTGTCATAGACAATTGTGATTTGTGTCCCATTGTTTTGTTGATAGTTGGAAAATGAACCTCTCATTTTTCTCCTCCTGGGGGGCTTTTTCGGGTCAAACTCCCTTATCCCCTCAATATGATTTCAGATTTTGATTTTTCGTTTTACCTGTTGCCATAAATTGACTATGGTAAACATGATCTATTTTCTCTGAAAAAATGACATTTGCCAAGGTCTTTGGAAAATCGTTATAAAAATATAAAGAATTGAGGTGGTTAATCATTTTTCTGTTACAATTGAGAATTATCCTTATTTGTCTCTGGCCTTTAGGTTGTAAATTGGTTAAACAATTCCTGTTTTAATTTAATAAGGAGTAGTAGAAACCTCAACTGGGTGAATCAGACTTAAACAACAGATGCGTGCCAAAATCTGAATAAATAAAATTTGCTCAGGTTTTTGCACAAAGAGTTTAATGGTTTCGGAAACCTATTGATAACCGCGAAAGTGGGCATTGAGATCAAGGACACCGCGTGGGGATGGAGTTGGGGTAACTGATACAACAGTGAGAAAAATTGACCATAAATAATGATAGATTAGCCGCACTGGGGGATGATCTCAGAAGCGATATTACTCTTGAGAGAGATGTTTTTCTTTCATTGCCATTTCTGTTTCTAATTCTTTACTCAAGAAATAGTTAAGGAATGTCCGAATCAAGGCAATTATTCCTAATTTCCCTAGGGCTTCAAAGGATGGTGCAACAGTTGTATTTAAAATATCAGCCCCTAATTGAAATTCTAAGGCTAAGGCTAACCAACTCCCAAAACAAAGTCGTATTTCTATAAATTGAATGGAGCGGTAAACACGCGAGCGAGGGATAGATAATTTTAAGGTTTGTAGTAAACCCAGGAAAATACAAAAAACGGAAATTCCTTCTAAAGTAAGTCTCAAAAAACCCGCGAGTAATCCTAAGCTATGTTCGATGGTTTCTATCATTATTTTATGAATAGGGGAAAATTGGTAAATCTCAAAGAAAACTAGGTAATATATCTTCCCCTGATAAAGTCCTAGGAAGTTGTACAATTTCCACTGACTGATTGAGGCGATAAATTTTTACCTGTTGTGCTTGGGGGTTAATCAACCAACCTAAGCTTAAACCACTATTGAGATATTCCTATATTTTGGCTTTGATGGATTTTAAAGCATCGGTAGAAGAAGGTAATTCTATCACAGGGGGATAGGGGATAGGGGATAGGGGAGATAAAAATATAATGGTAATTTCTTCCCCTCGCGAAGTCCCCAAAGTCCCTAATCCCTAATCACCTATCACCAGTCCCCAAATTCCCTATTACTTCCTTTAAAACCGGAATTAAATATTGAGTCAAAGTAAAAGCATCAACGCCCAATTCAGTGCGATCTTTAGCCGCTAAAATCCCCGCGTAAGAATGCCACCAAACGGCAGTTTGGACAACAGATTCTACGGTAAATTTGGAAATAGTTTCCGCTAATAATCCCCCTAATAATCCTGTTAAAACATCCCCACTACCGCCACGGGCTAACGCGGGTGTACTTTCAGGATTTAACCACACATAACCGGAAGGATTCGCGATCGCGACTTTTGCCCCTTTTAAGACAATAATGCCTCCCATCATTTCCGCGGCGATTTGTGCCGCGAGAACGCGATTATTTAACGTTTCCTCATATAAATCAGGAAAGAGCCGTTTAAACTCTCCTAAATGGGGGGTTAAAATTGTATGATTTTTGCGTTCAGAAATGATGGCTTTGGCTCCTAAATGTGATAGAATGTTTAAGCCATCAGCATCTAAAACTAAAGGACGATCGCTTTCTAATATCAATTCTACCACCGCGGCTGCATCTAAAGTTAATCCAGGCCCGATCGCGATCGCGTCATAATCTTTAAGATTAATTGCTGGAGGTAAATCACGAATTGCACCGTTTTCGGTTTCGACACAACCAATAATTAAAGCCTCCGGTAATTCTGCCGTTAATAAAGGTTTAATTGACTGGGGAACCGCGATCGATAAGATTCCCACACCAGATGCCCGAGCCGCCAAACCCGCTAAAATAGCAGCGCCATTATAACGTCGGGAACCCGCGATTAATAATAAATGACCATTTTTATATTTATGGGAAGCGGGATGACGAGAAAGGGGTAAAGACGCGATCGCGCTTTCTTTAGTAATTCTTTTTATTGTCGGACATTCTCCCAAAATTGCCAAAATATCCGCGATGGGGATATCAAAATCAATTAACTCCGATGAGCCGATATATTCTAAAGCTTGATCTTGTAAAAAAGCTAACTTCCATAACCCTAAACAAAAAGTATGAGTGGCACGAATAGCCGTCCCTAAAACCTCTCCCGTATCCGTATGTAAACCCGAAGGAATATCAATACTAAAAACAAATTTTTCCCATTCATTAATCTCATCAATAACAGTAGCAAGAAAATCCGTTAAAGGACGCTCTAAACCAAAACCAAATAAACCATCAATTAAAATATGACAATCTTGTAAAGAGTCCACTTCCCCATAAAAAGGAATCCCTAAAGATTTGGCATAATTGGCATGAAAACCCGTTAATTCCTTGAATTTAGCAAAGGGACAATATACCGCGATCGAATATCCTTGAAAATATAACTCACGCGCGATCACTAACGCGTCTCCCCCATTATGTCCGGGACCGACTAAAATACCAATTTTAGGAACCTGTGATAGGTGATTTGGGAATAAAGAAAAAGGATTAAATACATAATTTCTTCCCTCTTCCTTCAAAATAGCTTGAATACGTCGAGAAATTGCACCCGCGACTTTTTCCATTAAAGCAGCAACGGGCATACCAGCATCAAATATGCGCTCTTCAATATCCCGCATTTGTGCCGCGGTAACAACAAATTGTGCGATCGTCATTAGTAAAAAATCCTCTCTCTTTGATTCCCTGATAAACTAACTTAACACTAATTTATACCCTAGGCAAAAAAGTGTGCTTCAATGATGAACCACAAAGGCCGACTAGGACACAAAGAGGGGAATTTGCCATCACTTTAAGGGTAAGGAATAAAGAGAATAAATCACACCTTATCGGGGTTTTCACCTCTTGACATTCTCTCTCATTAGACATCTCCATAAACTACTGTAGGGTAGGCATCCTGCCTGCCTGCCATTAATCCGATTTTTAGGAGATGTCTATTTCTTTCCTCTGTGTCCTTTGTGCCTTTGTGGTTATACTAAAAAAGTTATATCGTAGCCACTTTTTGGCAAAATGGTATTAATTTCTGACAGAATTAGTAAAAATAACTTCAGTTTGTGTATTCCCAATACCCACCTTTTGTAAATTTTTTTGCCATAATTGTGCCGTTGGTTGATCCAGAAAAGGTCCGACCAAAACGATCGCGTCTCCAGAGACATTATAGGGCATAATTTTATCAGTAGGAACCCCTGCCAGCAATACTAATTGAGAAAGTTGTGAAACGGAAATCTCTTTCCCTGAAACCTTCACATAATAAGCATTATTGGGATTAGATGCCCCATAATTTTGATAGGGCACACCAGAGGGCACACCAGATGGAATAGTTTGGGGAATAGTTTGGGGCCCTCCTGGGGCCCTCCTGGGCGGAAGAGAAGTTAAAGGCATAGTATTGACGACAACAAACGCGGGAAAACCTTTAGTTATTAAATCGTTTTCTATTTTTTTTGCCGTGACATAATCACGACTCATGCCCACTTGAATCATCGTTTTTTGGTCATATTGTCGGACAAAAGCATCGGGAAAAAATAGTTTAACTTCGGGTAATGTCGTGTTGCCTCGATCCACTAAAACTAGATAGGTTGATGAGTTAATATTGAAAACCTGGTTTTGAAGGGAATTTTCTGTCGTCATCGAGACACTAGAAACCCCTAAGTTAGGAGGTGACATCACGATCAAATCTTCAAATTTTTCCCCATCTTGAAAATCCGTTTTGTTTGACTCGATACCAAGTCCCTGTAATTGAGATATCCGCATCGCGACATAATTGGGATCGAAATAAGTTCCTACTAAAATCACATTACGATTTTTATATCGCTTGATGGAGGCGGTAAATTCCACTTTTTGTTGGACAATAGATAGTAATAATGGATTATCGCCATTGATATATACCCCATACATGATGTCAACCACCGTCGGCGATGTATTATAGGGGGATGTATTATACATTGTGGGGGGGGAAGTATAAATTTGCGCGACTTGATACTCACTGGCTCCGTAATTACTGGATCGAGCTTCCGCTCTACAGGGGAACGCGATCGTGCTATTACCCAAGCATACCGAGACAAAGGTCAGCAAAAAACTTCTTTTGTAGTATTCTAGTATTCTAGGGAAAGAAAAAAGCATTAAGGTTTCCTCCAGCACATAGCAATAGTTATAGTAGGGATTGGGGACTGGTGATTGGGGATGGGGGAGACTTGAGGATAGGGGATGGGAAGAAAAACAAATAACTTATCCGTGGCGTTGCTGAATTGGGATATGAAATAATCGGGGCAATCCAGAAGTGGTTGCCCCAAAATCCTAAACCCGCGCGCGCGGGGGCAGGGGGTGGGCAAGCACGGGGGCTAATCCCCTACAGGTAGATCATACTTTCATTCAGCAACGCCAAAAATCTGTTACTAATTTCTTCTCCTCCCCCTAGTCCCCAATACCCTAGTCCCTAGTCCCCAATACCCTAGTCCCTAGTCCCCAGTCCCCAGTCGATAGTTGAATATGGGGGATGTACCCAATTGACAAATTAAAGTAAAGATGAACAAAATTGTAGTAGGCCTCTCCGGTGGGGTTGATAGTTCCACAGCAGCAGCAATTTTGCACCACCAAGGATATGAGGTGGTAGGGTTAACGCTCTGGTTAATGAAAGGGAAAGGGCAATGTTGCTCTCAGGGTATGGTAGATGCCGCCTATATTTGCGAACAATTGGGTATTCCCCATCATGTTGTCGATACTCGTGATGTCTTCCAAACCCATATCATTGATTATCTCGTAGAAGGTTACGGCTCTGGTATTACCCCCTTACCTTGTTCAGAATGTAATAAGACGGTGAAATTTGCCCCCATGTTACATTATGCTCGCGAGGTTTTGGGATCTGATAAAATTGCTACAGGTCATTATGCCCAGGTTATTTTTGATCCTGACACCCAACGCTATCAATTACGACGGGCGATCGATTTAAGTAAAGATCAGTCTTATTTTTTATATGATTTATCCCAGGAAATTCTGGGGGGTTGTGTCTTTCCCCTGGGAGATTTACTGAAGACGGAAACGCGCCGTCTCGCGGGTGATTATGGCTTAAAAACCGCGGATAAACCCGAAAGTCAAGATTTATGTTTAGTTGAGGCGAATGGCTCCATGCGCGCCTTTTTAGATAAGTATATTACACCCGTGAAAGGGGAAATTGTTGATCGGCAGGGGCGCGTTTTGGGATACCATGATGGTGTTCATCATTACACGATCGGACAACGGAAGGGGTTAGGGGTGGCGGCACCGGAACCTTTATATGTAATCGCGTTGGATGCCTTGAAAAATCAGGTAATCGTGGGCGATCGCGCCTCAGCCACCCAATCGGAATGTCAGATTAAACGAGTGAATTGGGTATCAATTACGGAACCTACGGCACCGATCCGGGCATCGGTACAAGTGCGTTATCGCACGCAACCAGTACCGGTGACGATCATACCCTTAGAAAAAGATGATCAGGGTAATAGTCGGGTGAAGTTAATTTTTGAAGAACCCCAATTTGGTGTTACTCCGGGTCAAGCCGCAGTTTGGTATCATGGAGAGGTGTTATTAGGGGGGGGTATTATCGAACCTTTTGTTTAAGGTTCCCAACTCGGTTTCTGGGAAAACCGCGATATTTATCTGGTAATATAAAAAGCTAGAAACCGGGTTTGTGAGCACGCTCCAAACCCGGTTTTTAGTAGAAGTTATAGCAATCCTAAATAGGTTGTGAGAGTTTTCGGAGATCCCTTCGCGCTTGCGCCGAAACTATACCCCAGCGAGACGTTTGTGCTACGCACAGGCTTCGCCAACGCACTCCTATTATTAACATTAAATTGGTGACGCTCGCACTCCTATTATTAACATTAAATTGGTGACGACTCCTGACGGATTGCTATATACAGCGGAAACCGCGGTTATGAGGTACACCCACTTATCGTTCAATCCTCGTAGGGACACGGCAATGCCGTGTCCCTACCGTGTTTCATAACAGCGGGAACTGCTGTAATAGGGAGCATCTCCTAAAGGTAAATTGGCAGTGCAGTGGGAGCGGAGATCTCCCTCGGAGTTCCCTAGGGAGCTCTCCGCTCCCACTACAGGTTTTTTGGCAAATGTGAGATGCTCCCATATAATAAGCTTAACCATGATTGGAATCAATTGGTTTTATGGAAGAATTACTCGAACTGAAAACCCTTTTACTTAAAGGCGATATTAAAGGCTCTTTAGCTCTGGTTGAGGAAATGGAAGAAATGGGGAAAAAGGATATTATTAAAACTATTCGTAGTTATGCTATTATTTTGTTAATGCACTTAATTAAACAACAAGCTGAAAATCGCACAATTCGTTCGTGGGAAGTGTCGATTCGCAATTCTGTACGGGAAATCCAACGGGAAAATAAACGTCGGAAATCGGGGGGATATTATCTGACTTCTCAAGAGTTATTAGAAACTTTAGAAGAAGCTTATCTTAACGCGATCGATCAGGCTTCTCTGGAGGTTAAAGAGGGGGAATATCAACCTGATGAATTGGAAATATTGGTTGACAGAGAGGGTATTATTAATCAGGCTTTAGGGTTGATTTCGTGACATTTTTTTTTAATGAAACCGCAGATAAACGCAGATAAACGCAGATATGATTATGGGTGTCCGATTCGGTGATAATAATGGGAGGTGAAGTCTCGAAGTCTTTTCTTGATGGGCCTCAATTAGCGCGATCGGCGTACACATTAACATTACAAGGCTATGGCTATGGGCAAGTTGGTAGTTATCAAAATCGGGGAAGGCAGTTTTGAGCAGGGGTTTCCAGTGACTTTGGAGATTGGGGAAGAGCGCGATCGCGCCGATACATCCCTCCCTGGCAAACTACCTCCAGAACCCCAACTGCCCTTATTATATAATCAGTGGCAGTCGGAGTATCGCAGCTTTTTCCGGTTGACTTTAATAAATAAAAAAGCTGAAGAGTTAATTAAAACATTAAATAATTGGCTCAACTCAGAGACATTTCGCACTATTAAAGATAAGTTACTAAAACAGTTGCAACCTAATGACACTGTGCAGGTGATTATTCAGACGGAAGAGCCGATATTGCGGCGACTGCCTTGGTGTCAGTGGGACTGGTTTGAGGATTACACTAATGCTGAAGTTGCCATTAGTTTACACAACTATGAAAAACCTAGTCAATTACTGAAACCTAAACCAAAGGTGAGGGTATTAGCAATTATAGGTGATCCTAAAACTAACACTAAAAATTCCATTGATCTTAATCCAGATAAACAGTTTTGGCAGAATTTGTCTAATGATGCTGACACAGTGTTTTTAGAAAAACCGACCCGACAGGAATTTAATCAAAACCTTTGGGATGAACAAGGCTGGGATATTTTATTTTTTGCCGGACATAGTAGCAGCAACCCTGATGCTACTACAGGAACAATGGATATTAAACCTGGGGAAAAATTGACGATTCCAGATTTAAAGCTGGCTCTTAAACAAGCCATTAAGGGCGGGTTACAGTTAGCGATTTTTAATTCTTGCGATGGGTTGGGACTTGCCAATAATTTGGCAGAACTAAACATCCCCCAAATTATTGTCATGCGGGAACCTATTCTCGATCCAGTTGCTCAAAAATTTCTGGAATATTTTCTCAAAGCATTTTCTAGTGGTACATCTTTATATCTTGCTGTCAGAGAAGCACGGGAAAAGTTGCATGGATTAGAAAACAATTTTCCCTGTGCGTCTTGGTTGCCTGTGATTTGTCAAAATCCGACCGTAAAACCTGTGACTTGGCGAGGGTTGTTATTAGGAGATATTTTTCAAGATATTCCTCCATCTCTTAGTCCTTCCGATTGGTTTTGGTTTTGTGATCTTGGAGAGGATAAAAAAATTAATGAAAGTATTCAACAGGCTTACCGAGACTCCTTACCTGTAGATGCAAGACTGTGGAAATTAGAGGGTAATGATATGACAAGCATAATACAAACATTAGCACAATATAGAAGATTACCTGAGTTTTTTAACCGTCTGATTCAAGATGAAGGTTTACCGCCAGAAATTCGTGGGAAATTGAGTGATTTATTTAAAATAGAAAAACAGCCCATTGCGAAGATTAACAAACCCCTAGAATCATATTTAATTGTTACCGTTGAATATTATACTTATCCCAAAAAAGTTTTATTAAATGCTTGGTTGGTTCTCGATAACTCAGTCCCGGTCAAGGATAAATCTATGTTTATCCCCCTGATTGATATTGATCAAAATCAAACCCAACCGGGAGTAGTTTGTCAATTTAAGCAAATGCCAGAACAATTAGAGAAATTTATCGAAAAATCTCGGAAACTCCTAAACCCCAAAATATATAATTTAACTATTGAGGTGTTCTTACCCACTCGTTTAATGTATATGGACGTAGATAGCTGGAAAATTTTTGACCCAAGAACTAATGAGGAAACTATTTTAGGCGTTAAGTACCCGATTAGACTGCGATCGCTAGAGCGTTTGTCTCCTGAGTATTTAGATGATGCCCTGTCTGATTGGTGTCAACAGTGGGATCGGGTCAAAAATATTGCACCGGATCAACAAAATCAGGAACTATTTGAACATCTTGATCAGATGGAAAATTTTAATTGGAGATTGTTGCGAATGAATTTAAAAGAAAAAATAGGACTTAAATTAACTTGCGCTCCTCCTCAAACTAAAATGGAGTATTTATTTAAAGCTATTTTAGCAGCAACAACACCTATTGCCATTTGGACAAGATGCCATGTTGATCATTGCGATTTAGCCGCAGAAATTGATCGAATTTTAACCCTAAACAATTTAAGTCGTTTATGTGAATCAGTTCAGAAAGTTAGAGCCGAAGCTGATGCTCAAAGGTTGGATGATCCAACTCTCGATCATTTAGGGTTTCATTTGTCTTTGCTTTGGGAAGATCCCTATCTTATTCCACCTTATCACCCAACTGGGGGAGGAGAATAATCAGATTTATCCAATTTTTTCATAGATAGTCTCACCATGATATACCCTTTCAAAAGGCTTTTGTTTGGCTAAAGCTTCTTCGGGTGTACCAAAATCACTCACGGAAATCGGGAAATTTAGACTTTCTCCCTGAGCCACCTTTTTCACTAAATTCGTAATTTCAATCCCAATATGATCATTAAACTGAAAAGTTTGAGAAAAATGCTCATCCTCACTAAAACTGGTCAACTCGCGATCGCCAATTTTTGCCTTTTTTACCGTAAAGATAAATGTTTTTTTGCGATCTCCTAATAAAACCACAACTTCTAACCCATCTAGTTTATCTTTAGCTGAGTCAATTCGCTCAATTTTTTTAATCAATAATACTTGTGTCTTCATAATTCTACCCAGAAAATACCGCGTAATGTCCAGTAATTAATAAACTCTTTTGGTTCCATTTTATAATGAGTTCCCTGCCAAGGATCTCGAATTAATACCCGTCCCTGATTATCCCAACCATCAACTACAACTAAATGACCTAATCTGGAGCCCAATTCTCTTAATTCCGCAACCCAAACACCAGTCGATATAAGACAATCCAGCAATTCAGAAAAACCTAATCCTTCAATCTCTAACCCTCCACCTCGCCACTCTCCTAAATTACTGGGACTCAAATTATTGAGCACTGATGCAAGGTAAGCCGGACTGATAGGTGCGCTACCTTCATTAATAATTGTATCCTGATTAATGGCATTAATTCCTTTTTCTTTCAGCAACATCTCCCCACAAGCAGCACCGCAGGACAGATTATTTTGCTGTTTGACGACTCTGACATCACTCTGTTCTTCTATAACTCGCCAGTTTCCCCCTGCCAAAAATTAGCCTCCTCGGTGTATAATCAATCAGTATAGCAAATCTTTAGACATAAACCATGAACAACTGGAAGATTTTTAAAGGAAATAGTCAACCCCACGATGAGATTAATCGCCTCCCCCCTCCTCCGAAGTGGCGGGAATTTACCGGGGTGGATGATAAAATGGTTGCTGAAATAGAAACTCGCTGGCAACAGTTTTGTCAGGGTTTAGATAAAAATACCAGGGATGAAGAACGAGGCAAAAGTTTCCGCATTCATACTAATCAGGATAATGACCGCAATAGTGTCATTAATATGGTCAATGCTGCCCTATATTTAAGACGACCTTTATTAGTCACTGGAAAACCGGGCACGGGTAAAACTTCTTTGGCTTATGCGGTGGCTTATGAGCTAAATTTAGGCCCGGTTTTATCTTGGCCTATTACTGCTCGTTCGACTTTACAAGAAGGATTATATCGCTATGACGCGATCGCTCGTCTTCAAGATGTGCAAATGGGCAATAAAAGTAAAGATATCGGTCGCTATATTCAATTAGGGCCATTAGGAACCGCGTTGTTACCATCTCGTCGTCCCCGTGTATTGTTAATTGATGAAATAGACAAAAGTGATATTAATTTACCCAATGATTTACTCAATTTATTTGAGGAGGGAGAATTTGAAATACCAGAATTAGCCCGAATTGCTAAAGAAGTAAATCAGGTAGAAGTTAGAACTTATGATGGGATGGATGTACCTATAAAAGAGGGTAAAGTGCGTTGTCTTAATTTTCCGTTTATTGTTTTAACCAATAACGGTGAGCGAGATTTTCCCCCCGCATTCTTACGGCGATGTTTAAGATTAAATATGCCCTATAGTCCTGATGCCACCGCGTTAATGGAAATTGTCGAAGCCCATTTAGGGAAAGATGATTTAACTAAAGATAAGACTAAAATAGATAACTTAATCGAAAAATTTATCAGCCTACGAGATGACGGAGACGGGGATATTGCTACGGATCAACTGTTGAATGCGGTTTACATGGTGACTCGCGAGTTTAAACCTGAACAAGCAGAAGAAAATGATCTAATTGATGTGTTAATGAAATACTTAAGCAGTGCGGAGGACAGATGATTAACGAATTAATTACCGCGTTAAGTCAGGAATTGGAATTATCAGCCAAAGAAATTGCTGATACTATTTGGTTGGCATTGCAAATGGATCAATTTTCTGCTGAAGACATTGATCCCCAACCCCCATTAAAAAAGGGGGAGTTAGAGCAACCTCCATTAAAACAAGGGGAGTTAGAGCAACCTCTAAAAAGGGGGGAGTTAGAGCAACCTCCATTAAAAAAAGGGGATTCAGAGAAAAGAACAACAAAGCAGTCGCCACAGGAACAAAAAGCGGGGATTTATCCCAGAAATGACTCATCAAAATCTTCAGGTTTATCTATCAGAGTGCCTGATGCTTCTTCTCTGCGGGAACCTTTAACTTTAGCCAGGGCATTAAAACCGTTAATGCGTCGGGTTGCATCGGGGCGAGAATTGGTTTTAGATGAAGTCGCGACGATTCAACAAATTGCCGATCAAGGACTTTGGATACCGATATTAAAACCAACATTAGAACCTTGGTTAGATTTGGATTTAGTCGTTGATGAATCTATCTCTATGCAAATTTGGAGACATACGATTAAAGAGTTAGAAAGACTGTTAAAAAATTATGGGATTTTTCGAGATGTGCGAGTTTGGGGATTGATGACTGATGACAATCAACAAGTAAAAATTCGTCGCTGTATCGGTGCTACTGCTAAGAATCAATCTCCCCGTAGTCCTAAAGAATTAATTGACCCCAGTGGGCGGCGTTTGGTGTTAGTTGTGAGTGATTGTGTGTCATCTTTGTGGCGTAGTGGGAAGATGACTCCGGTATTAGAATTATGGGCAAAACAAGGGTTAGTTGCTATTGTGCAAATGTTGCCTAAATGGATGTGGAAAAGAACGGCTTTAGGCTGGGCTACTGAAGTGTGGTTACGCGCATTAAGTCCGGGGGTATTTAATCAGAATTTAATCGCGCAGGAAGTGTATTTATCATGGGATGAAGTGGATCTGGAAAAGGAAATTAAAGTTCCGGTTTTTACTTTGGAACGCGATCGGGCTGAAATTTGGGCGCAAATGTTAGCCGGAAAGGGGAGTATTTGGACATCGGGATATCTGTTTAAGTTAGATACTGCTAATAGAAAAGAAAGTGGATTATTTAATTTTACGGGTGATTGGAGTGCTGAAAATCGCGTGCAAGGGTTTCGGGTGACGGCTTCACCAATGGCGCGAAAATTGGCGGGTTTATTGGCTTCTGCTCCTGTGATTACTTTACCGATTGTGCGATTAATTCAGGAAACTTTTTTAAAAGATTCTCTACAAGTTAATGTGGCTGAGGTTTTTTTAGGGGGATTATTAAAGCCATTATCTGAAATTAATGCCGAAACGAATCCTGATTCTGTTCAATATGGGTTTATGGATGGGGTGCGGGAGTTATTGCTTGATTCTGTGCCTTCTGATTATGTGTTGAATGTGATTGATGAGGTATCGAAGTATGTGGCGAAAAAGTTGGGTTTATCGGTGGCGGATTTTGCGGCTGTTTTGAAGAAAGAGCAACCTGTTACAAGTGGGGAGATGGCTGAGGAATTTGGATATTTTGCGACTGTTACGGCTCAGGTTTTGCGGCGTTTGGGTGGGGAGTATACGAAGTTTGCTGATAATTTGGAGAAGACTTATAATCAACCCCATCTTAATTTTTTGTGGCAAGAGGGTAATACAAATATTTATAGTCTGTGTACAGATGAACCTTGGAGTTTACCTTTTGATGCTTTAGTTATTCCCACTAACTATCGAATTAGCTTTGGCGGTCAGTTTGCCAGTGGTTTTAGTGATTTTTTGGGTGAAGAAAGTTTTAGCCATCTTCGTCTTGCAATTAATCAAGCCAAAGACGAAAATAAACAATCCGTAATTACTCCTGAATTACCTTTACTTGTTCCTTTCCCTTCTGAAATAAAATCTAAATTTCCTCAAATAGACATTGATCAATCTAACATTTTTCTTATTTTTGTCACTGTGGAATCTTTACAAGCTAATGTTTATGGTGCTTTTCAAGCTACTCAAGGAGTCCTTCTTCAGATGGCAACCAAAGGGATTAAGCGTTTAGTGCTTCCCTTATTAGGCACAGGAAATAATGATCTGCCTATAAATCAAGTAGCAATTGCAATGTTATCAGCAATTACTCAATTTTTAAAGAATTTATCATCTAATTCAATTAAAGAAATTATTTTTGTCGATAAAAACGAAAGCACTATTGACATTATTAATCAAGTTGCTCAGAATTTATTTTCTCAGAAAGAGATAGATGACGTTCAGCTACTTTCCGTCCAAGGAATTGACTACACTCAATTACGGGATTTATTGGCAGCCGGTAAATGGGAAGAAGCCGATGAAGAAACAGCAAGATTAATGTTTAAAGTCGCTGACAGGGAAGAGGAAGAGGAGTTAAGGCTTGAAGACATTGAGAATTTTTCTTATACTGATTTACAAACAATTGATCAACTTTGGGTAAAATATAGTAATGGTCATTTTGGTTTTAGTGTTCAGAAAAAAATCTGGCAAGAATTAGGTGAAAAAGTAAATATTGAAACCGAGCGAAAATTGGGGGGACGCACGGGATGGTTTAATTCAGATGAAGGGTGGTTAGACTACGATGATTATACTTTTTCTTTAGATGCTCCTAAAGGACATCTTCCGGCAAGTTGGGATTGCTGGGGGATTGATGATTACGAAGTTCATTCAACTTGTTTGCTTCTGTCAAGACTTTTAGGTTGCGTCGAAAATAAACAAGTTGACTACACTCAATTGGGTAACTTATTAGCAGAAGGTAAATGGAAAGAAGCTGATGAAGAAACAGCAAAGGTAATGCTTCAAGCATCCGGTCAAGAAGAAAGAGGCTGGCTTGATAAAGAGGATATGGAGAAAATTCCCTCTATAGATTTACAAACGATTGACCAGCTTTGGTTAAAATCTAGTAATGGTAAATTTGGATTTAGTGTACAAAAGCAGATATGGTTAAGTGTTGGTGGTCAACCTGGATACGATGATGATGAAATGTACAAAAAATTTGGTGAGGATGTAGGTTGGTATATAAAAGATCAAGACAAATGGCTACTTTGGGATGAACATATTTTTACTTTAGATGCTCCTCAAGGACATCTACCAAGATATCTTCCCAGTCAACAAAAACGTATTAGACCTTATCTTTTTTCTCGTAATGATTTAGTAGTTTTAGAGAAACCTAATGATTTGGATAACTTAGATACAGATGTAGATAAAGTTGAGATAATTGCGGATGATAAAGTATTAGATCATCCTTTTGCTTACCAAGAAAATTTGGGTATTGAAATTAATAATCAAAATACTCAAACAAAACCTATATATTATGACGATAGTATCGCAATCTTGGGAGATCGAGGTGCTGGAAAAACTACTTTTCTAGCCGCACTAGCCTATTGGTCAGAGAAACATTATGATGTTTCTTTTCCAGTTTTCCCTTGTAATGAAGACGCTGAATTTCTATTTGATATGGCAGAAGACATATTAATGCACGGCGAATCGTTACCGCCAACCTTACTAACTAGAATTTACGAATCACCAGTTTATCAGTTTCGCATTGCTCTAAAACCTAGTTTGTTAGTACAGCCAATGGCTGCACTTCAAAGGAAAAATATCGAGATAAACATTAGTTGTATAGATTATGCAGGAGAGTTATTTGATAACTTAAAAGGTAATCGCTCTCTTCTACAGGAAAATGTCGAATTTATTGATGATTGTGCAACTGCATCAAAACTCTTGTTTTTAATTGATGGTAATACTAGAGATGATATAGGTTACAGAAAGGCTTTTATAAGGCTTTCCGATGAAATAGCTAATCGTTTAGATGATCGAAATAAATTAAAGCAGTATCGAATAGCTATTGTAATTTCTAAATGTGAACAACCTTTTCTATGGAATTATCGCCATCAAGTACAGAAGTTAATGTCTTCAAAATTTCCACAAACTCAAAAAGCTTTTGAACGATGGAGTAAATCTTGGGACTGTAAAATTGCATACTTTGCTTGCTCTTCCTTTGGTGTTATGGGAAATCCACCTAGAGCGAACTTGAGAGTTACTCATACAGATGCAATAGGAAGTTTTGGATGTATTGAAAGGCCAGAATTCTGGAAACCATTTGGTTTACTGGCTCCTATTTATTGGTTACACACAGGTAAAATTGATCCCCGATTACAGCAATAGAAAATAGGTTATACTAATTTGAATAAATGTTGTGAGTTTTGAACCGCTAAATCAAATCCTCGATCGCGTTACCAATAATCAACATACTGGTACTAACATAACTGCCTTGCGTCGGTTGCTGAATTGTACACACAGAAACCGGGTTTCTCTTGTCAATTTTCGTTGAGCGACAGAAAGGGTTCAAAGAAACCCGGTTTCGAGGCTTCTCGGTGGAGTGAAAGAAACCGGGTTTCTGTGCTCAATTTTGGTTGAGCGATGGAAAGGGTTGAAAGAAACCCGGTTTCGAGGCTTCTCGGTGGGGTGAAAGAAACCGGGTTTCTGTGCTCAATTTTGGTTGAGCGATGGAAAGGGTTGAAAGAAACCCGGTTTCTGGGGCCTCGGTGGGGTGAAAGAAACCGGGTTTCTGTGCTCAATTTGGGTTGAGCGACAGAAAGGGTTGAAAGAAACCCGGTTTCTGGGGCTTCTCGGTGGGGGGTGAGAAACCGGGTTTCTTAAATCAATCTCGGTTTTGAGGCAAAAGTTATGGCAGAAACCCGGTTTCTTTTCTCGGCTGTTGATGCTATATTTGATAAACTAATCAACAGATAAAAGCTGTCCCCTTATGAGTCAATCAAAGCGAGAAAACATCAGTGGCGATCGATAATAATATCAATGGTCAACTCATAGAACCTAAAGAGTCTGTTAATGGACTCAAGCAACTTGTACTATAGCAATACGCATTGAAATTAGGACACGACTTATAGGTATTACCCCACAATAACTTTTAGCGCCGTAGTTGGGTTTCGTTCCTCAACCCAACCTACAACTAATCGAAAAATGTTATTCACAGAATTTGTGGATAAATTTCTAGAGAGTGGCTGGGTTTACGTTGGAAAGAAAGAACTAAAATAACTCAAAACCTAAAAAGGAGAATTATGTTAAGTCAGCAATCAACTACTCAAAATATTGACTTGTGGCAATCCGTTGTCACCAGAGAATTAGGCTATATTCAGAGTCGTCAAGAATTTCTGAACAGTTGTACAGACCGAGTAGCCATGCTTCAACAAGGATTACAAAATCCCAGAGAAAGAGGGACGGCATTACGATTATTTTTTTACCTAACTTTATCAGAACGTCAGCGTTTATTCAATGATTTAGTCTCTTTAGCCACTGTTTCTCATGCCGATATTGAACTATGCCGAGAAGCGATTCTTTCTCTGCCGAAACCTTGGTTATTAGCCAATATTGAAAACAGTGCAGAGGAGTGGTTAACTGATGGGACGGATGAAGAGTATCGGCGGTTATTAGAACTCTATATTAAGATTGACCATTGCCTGACTGAAAGGTTAGCGCAACGAGCGTTACAACATGAAGATCCAGATATTAGAGAAGCCGGAGAAGATTTCCAAAACTATCTGAAAAAAGAGGCAATCAGTGTCGGAAATCCTGAAGCTATATTTTTCAATGCTTCCTGATAAGTTTCGCCATGAGTATGAGAATATGAGCCAACTTCAGGTAAAGTGACAAGATAGGTTTTATCCGGTTCTGACCATTGAATTAAAATACTATATTGAGAGCGCATTATTGGTCTTCATCCTCTAAATTTTCCCAGGATTTTAATGCTTTTTCAATGTGACTACCCTGTGCTCAATTTGGGTTGAGCGACACAAAGGGTTGAAAGAAACCCGGTTTCTGGGGCTTCTCGGTGGGGTGAAAGAAACCCGGTTTCTGTACTCAATTTTGGTTGAGCGACACAAAGGGTGGAAAGAAACCCGGTTTCGAGGCTTCTCGGTGGGGTGAAAGAAACCCGGTTTCTGTGGTCAATTTTGGTTGAGCGACACAAAGGGTGGAAAGAAACCCGGTTTCGAGGCTTCTCGGTGGGGTGAAAGAAACCCGGTTTCTGTGGTCAATTTTGGGTTGAGTGACAGAAAGGGTTGAAAGAAACCCGGTTTCTGGGGCTTCGGTTTCTCGGCTGAGTGGGTTTCTCAATTGACGCGATCGCGCCCTTTCCCAGTGCCACATCAAAAAGGGTAAAAAAACCGGGTTTCTGATACCCGGTAAACCATTAATCTGAGTCCCTCACCTCATAAACCCGTTTTACCGTAGCAAAAAAAGATTAAAAATCAAAGTAAATATAAGGTAATCCGCCTTGGGGTGCTAATAACCACACGGCATAGAAACAAAGGGGTATTAATACTAATTTAATCCCCCAATTTAAGTCTAATTTTAACCCTCGATTCAGCCCATAACTCAAAGTCATCAAGAGCCCGATCGCGATCAGACAATCAGTAATTTGCGATCGCGTCACACCCAAAGATTCCAGATAAACCTTTTGGACAAATTGGGCATCCGAGGGATAATTCCATAAATGTGAAATCAACCAACCCGAATCCTTAAAATTAGGAAGACGGAAAAAAATCCAAGTGCCAAACACCATTGCTTGTGTCAAAAACCAACTAAAAAATATACCCGGTATGGTTTTCCAGAGACTTTCTAATGATAACTTCAGAGAAATGGCTTCCGTAATTCGATGAATAATTAACCCTAAACCATGTAACATTCCCCAAACAATAAAACCCCAGGCAGCACCATGCCAAATTCCCGCGATCGACATGATAATAAATAAATTCAAACAAGTCCGAATCAAACCCACCCTCGATCCCCCCAAGGGAAAATATATATAATTGCGTAACCAGTCCCCCAATGTGATATGCCAACGTCGCCAAAAATCCGCGATACTTGTACTAAAATAGGGATAATCAAAATTTTGGGGTAAAGTCAATCCCATTAAAACTGCACTACCGATCGCGATATCAACATAGCCACTAAAATCTAAATAAAGTTGTAATCCATAGGCAAAAGTAGCCAACCATAAATCCTCACTCCCTGCCCGTTGTAAATTACTAAAACTCAAATCAACAAATCTGCCTAAATTATCCGCAAGTAAGGCTTTTTTCACGGCTCCTATGGCAATTAACCATAATCCTTCTGTCATCTTTTCAGGATGAGGAAATTGGAGTTTTTTAAATTGATTAATAAAATTATGATAGCGAGTAATTGGGCCGGAAATGAGTTTAGGAAAGAAAAATTTATAGGCCGTAAAATGAAGAGGGGAAGCGCAAGCCGGAGCCCCCCGATAAATATCTATTAAATACGCGATACACTCAAAGCAAAAGAAACTTAATCCCAAAGGTGGAATGACATAACTTTGCACCCAACTTGCACTTTCTAGTAGTATCGGTAAATTGTATAAACTGCCCAGGGTATTCAATAAAAAGGGTATATATTTGAAGCTAAAAAGTAATAAAATATTAACGATAATGCCCAACCAAAGTAAGAGCAGACGACGAATATTCCATTCATCATTCGCGATGCGCCAGTCTAGGGGTTCCCCAATGCCATTGGCAAGACAGTAGTTAAATAAAATGGTAATTAAAAGCAGCGGTATATATTGAATTTGCCAGGACGCGTAGAAAGTCAAACTAGCAATTACTATGATAAATAATCGCCAATTTGTATTAGGTATTATCCAGTAAATACCGAGAAATCCTATCAAAAATAAGCCGTAAGTTAGAGAGAGAAAAGTCATTAGGGAATGGGGAATGGGTAATAGGTAATGGGGAATGGGGAATGGGGATTGGGGATTGGTGATTGGGGATTGGGGATTGGTGATTGGGGATTGGGAAAGTTTTCTTCTTCCTTCTTCCCTCTTCCTTCTTCCCTCTTCCTTCTTCCTTCTTCCTTCTTCCTTCTTCCCTCTTCCTTCTTCCCTAATTAGATTGCAATTGAGAATTTAAGGCTTTAGTAATACGATCGCGAGTTTCCTCTAAATGAGTACGGCTATACGCGTCTAACTTTTTATTCCCTTCGCGAAGGGTTTGACTAATAGCCTCGCGTAATTCTTTAATTTTCGACCACGCGATCGCGTTGGCATCTTCAGGAGTATCGGTTTTTCTTAATACCATTTCGATTAAATAAGAGAGGTATTCTTTCTGTAAAGATCGTCGAAAATTAGAAATTTTTATCACCTTTTCTTTAGAGGAGAAAATCTCACTCCAAATACCGTTTTGTAAAGTATCAAATAATTCAGGCAGACTTAACACATTCTCAGGATTTGTCTTTAATGAACTATCCCGTAAGCGGGTAAGACGCTCTGGGGATAACAATTCTAATAAGACAATACGCTGAAGTAAAGTCACGCGATCGCCGATGGGATAATCCAAAGGAAAAACTAACAAACGAGTCCCCCAATGTCGCCAACGAGCCGGGGCTAATTTATTCAATAATTCCGGGGAAAATTGAAACGCGTCCTCAGCAAAAACATACTTCTGTAATAAGGCTAACGCGTTTCGCTGTTCATTAATAGAAATCGCTTCAAAAGGTAAACTTGATCCCTTCAATCCCTCATTAGGGCGGTTAAAGGACTCACCACCAATATATAAAAGAATAGGATTTAACTGGCGAAAATAGTAAAGATAAAGACTATCAAACGTCTCTCGCATATTGGGAGAGTCTTCATTATAAGAAGGAGAAAATTTTTCCAGTTTTTTCCATAAAATTCGGGTGTTATCTAATTGGACTTGGGAAAATTGTAACATATTATTACTCAGATCAAAGGGATTAATTGCCGGATCAAGTCCCGCGTAGGCATCTTCATCCGTTCCGAAGGATAATTCCGGTTGTGAGGATTGAGACGCGATCGCGTCTAACATCGGTTTTTCTGATAGGGGCACGGCAGTGCCGTGCCCGTACCCCTCAAAAGGTTGATAACCATACGCGATCGCCCATTCATCATAGGGACCTAAAATAACAGGATAATAATCCCCCTGTGTCGTCCCCAAAGGAGCTAAATTAATCGGTACATAATCCATCACCGAAGCCACTAAACCCTTAGTATGAGTAATATTAGTATTATTTAACTCCTCCGGTTTCAGAAAGGTACTACCATGAAAATTATGTCTTAATCCTAAATTATGACCGATTTCATGGGCCGTGAGATAGCGAATATATTGATGTATAAATTCCTTCATGTCTCCCCCCTGTTGAGGGTTTACAGAAAGCGCAGATAAAGCCATTCTCCCAATATCAAATTGTTGTTCGGTTTCTAACCCAAAACAAAAATGAGAATCATTAATAACCTCTAGCCCATACTTTGAGAGATCAGCCCGTTGATATTTTTCGGCGAGTCTTGGCAATTTTGAAGTCATTTTTGACGGAGTACCCTGTGCCTGATTGCCCAAGGAATTGTTCTCTAATTTAAAAGGATAACAAGGATTCTTTTTGAGGGAATCACTCAGGGAAACAAGATTAGAAAAAGCCGAATCCTTGGCGAGCAAATTTTGATATGTCTTCTGAGCATCACGAATGATATTAGCATTAATAATAATATCAGAATCCAAAATTTCTCCCGTCATGGGATCGACATGAGATGGGCCAATAGCCGCAAAGAATGAGCGATAAAAATTAGACCAGCGAATCACGTTATAGCGCATATCTTCTGGGTCAAAATCTGCCTTATCTGGCATTTGTTTGACTTGAATAGCATCTAAAAAACCTGCTTTTTCAAAGGCTTTATTCCATAATAAAACCCCCTCTTTCATGGCTTCTCGATATTCCAAAGGGACTGTATTTTCTATCCAAAAAACGATGGGATTTACCGGAGGTGAAAGGGGGGCAGAAGGAATTTGTTTTTCTAAACGCCAGCGATTAATATAACGAACAAAAGGATCGGTTCTATTTTGTTCAGAAACATTTTTATACGCGGTTATGAAATAACCCACCCGTTGATCAGCCAAACGTGGATGATAACCATTATTAACCGGTAATGGGAAAATACTATAATGAATGCCTAGATTAAATGAACGGCTATCGGGAACACTAGGTAAATCAACAAAGCGACTTTCTGCATCTCCTGAAAATCCATAATTTGCTTCTATTTCTAAGTTTTTAGGAAAATTTTTTACTTCCTTAAAATAGGACTTATCTCCATCTAATTTGTAACTTGCTCCTAATAGTAAATTTAAAAATGGTGTCACACCCGCAATATCCGTGCGATCGCTAATAAAAATGTTACTTAAGTCAATTAACAAGGCCTTTGTTTGAGGGTGAATACTGAGAATGGGTACAGAATACAAAATAGAGTTACTAAAAGATTTTTCCACCGATGTCCCTTGAGGATCGCCCGTTTGGGTACGAAAGTTAATATTAGGAATGACAAATTCCACTTTATTTTCTTGACGACGAAATTCAAATAAAATATCTCCTAAAGGCATTCCACGATAAAATAAAGTCTCTCCGATTCCCGATGATAAATTGAGAAAACAAAGAAATTTTTTATTGAGGTTTTCTGGCTTTATTTCTAAATAAAGTTTTTGGGTTTCTTTGGGACGATATAAGGTAAATAATCCCTCTATTTTTTTTGTGCCTTCAATAACTTTATCAAAGGGTTGAGGAGATGTTGGGGTGATGACGATATTTGCACCTAATTGAAAGGGCGAATTAGGCTCTTGTGCTACTCCCTTTGATGTGAGAAAAATCACCCCGATCATTGCCAAAATCAAGAGGCAATACAGGTAGATGCTCTTTTGCGAACCTATGTGCCACCAATCATAAATACTGATTTTTGCTAAATATTTTCTGAGTATTTTTGACCAGGTTTTGTTCATTATTTTACTCGTTTTACTCTGTGAATGGGGATATAGATTTAACGGGATTTTGGCCAAGGAATTGAGGAATCTTGAGCTAAACTCTCGGCGATCGCGCTCCCCCCATAACGATTCAGATGACTAGGATCTGAGAAATATTCTAACTTGTCAGGCCATAATTGAGCCAAATCACGGAACATCAATCCTGTTTGTTTTTCCAATTCCAGCATACTTTGGCGGAATTTTTTTTCATAGTTTAGGCGTGGAGTATCTAAATAATCATCCGTTAAAGGCATATTGATAAAAACCACTTTGATTTTATTCTCTTTGGCATAATTTACCATTTTTATTAAAGACAAATATTGCACTCCAGAAAGTTGAAAATTTTGATAATCACTATCATAATCCCCCGGCACTCTCGGATGTTCTTGATAATAACTTTCTAGGTTAAAGCGAATATTTAATGGTAAATATCCATTAGTTTTAAATGCTGAATTTTCCGCAATATCCTCTGTTTTTTCTGGGTTTGATGTGGGAATCAGTTGTCCTTGGGCGGGTGCAATTAATGTATTAGGTGAATTGAGAAAAGATAATAACAATCCCTTCACCCGATCGCGTTCTTGATGAGTTACCGAAACATTTTCTAATTGTTTTTCTAATGATTTTCTCAGATTCGGCTCAGTTTGTTTGACTTGTTGAATTAATAGACTAACAGAAGTCAAAGGATTAAGAGCTTCTTTCTTCTTCTGAGAATTATCAAAGGGTTTACTCCGCACTTGAAAGGAAGTTTGACCTAATTTTTGATAACCTTCCGAAGACGCGATCGCGTTAAAAGTAACATCAACTCGACCACTATTAAGGGCGCGCACCCCATCAGCCCAAAGAATCAATTCAGGCAACTGCTCCGGGGGTAAAATGCGACGAATTAAGACATCAACCGTTTGAGCCGTCGCACCATTAATACCAAAATTATAAATTTTCAACCCCGGATAACCCTTAGGGGCTAAAGCTTGCTCCAGAGCCGTCGGATCAATACCACGCAGTGCTCTCGAACTCCCAACAATCAGAATATGGGGAGGACGTTTAATCCTTTGTAAATAACGTTGATAACGCGCTAATTGTTCATCTAATTGTTGACTACGAAAAGATGGATAAGAAACCGCGGAAACCGCGGGACAATTTTCTCCCTTAAACCAAGTATTCGCTCCCTGACAATTTCCCAAACGCGTCTTATCCGCGGATTTAGTAAACTGTGCATCATTAAATACGACATCAGAATCTTTCTGGGTATCGTGTTTTAACTGAATTTGAGAAAGACTCCCTTCCATCATATCCCCAGCAATAGGTTGTAAATCAACGGTGGAATTTTTATCCTGTGATTCCCCTGTGACTGTGGTAGGGAGAGACGCGATTTCCTGTTTAGAGAGAGAGGTAGATAAAATCACGCGAGATCCCTGTGCATCAAGAAGCCAAGTTAAAACACAACCCACCGTCACCCCAACCAAGGCAATACCTACCCGTTGATATATGGAACCATTTTCGGAATCGGGAGTTGGGGTTTGTGGGGTAAATAACCCTGATGCTAAAAGGGTTTTTTGCAGAGTTTTTGCCAAACTCTCTGAGACATTCTCCCCCAATCGAGGATAAACAAACTTACGCGGTTTGTAACGGAATTTCTTCTTCTTAACCTTTACCCTTAACTCATCCTTTTGAGTCGTTTCTGGCTCTTGGGGGATAGTAGTTTCCCGCCCTTGGGGAATAGTAATTTCCCGCTCTTGGGGGATAGTAATTTCCCGCTCTTGGGGAATAGTAATTTCCCGCTCTTGGGGGATAGTAATTTCCCGCTCTTGGGGAATAGTAATTTCCCGCTCTTGAGGAATAGTAATTTCCCGCTCTTGGGGAATAAAAAACGATCTCGTTTGAGGAATAAGAAACGATCTCGTTTGGGGGGCATCAGTTAAATCGATCGCGGGTTGAGAAACATGAGAAATGTCGATATTAGGATGCCAGATTAAATTAAGAGTCGCCTCGGAAAAAGTCATATCCGTGACAGAGGGATCAAAATCGGGACTCTTTTCTTCTGCTTTTTGACGTTTACGGGGAATAAAATCCATGCCATAACGCCAAAGGGGAACTTTTTGACCCCCTCGACGGCCATAAATGCGAATCCCGGCAATATTGGGAAGTTTTAACTCTTGTAAAAACTTCCCCAAAATCGGCCCAACCTTCACTTGAGAAGGACAAGTAAGGGCTTCGCTCATTATATGTAGTAGATCATCTTTGTATAAAAATTTAAGGCGAATCCCCCCGGTTTTTAACTTATAATCCAAGTCAGGATTAACTAAACGATTGAGTAAAAAACTTAAAGCATCGCGATCGCCTTGGGCGGCCAAAGTCTTTGTCTTTGGTTGTAAGTCGGGATGTTGAGCCGCGGGTAATTGAATCCAATCAATCCAATGAGGAGATTCTTGACCATTTTTGGGCGTTCCTATTCCATAGACAGTCGCGGCTAAAATCCCTTGAGGTGCGAGAGAAAGAAGGAGAGGCCCGATCGCGTTAATAGTGGCATCTTTATTAGGTAAAAAAGCACCCCGTTGATGACAAAAGAGATGAAGAGTCGTGTCATTAAGAGTCGCCCGTACTTCAACATCATCAGGTAAAACCCGTTGTAAGAGACATTGAATCGCGTCCTTATCTCCCCAACGTCCCCACTCCTTTAACATCCGCTCCGGCGAAGTCAAATCGACTCGTAATAGCCAATCGGGTTTTCTTTCACCCCGTACCTGACTGATAATAATGGCATCACGAAAATCATCTAATTGTAAATCCCGTAGGCGTTGGGCAATAGGCTCCGCGAGTAAAGAAGGATCTGGACTATAGGCTGATTCACACAATACCCATAGGCGTTTTTCACCCGTTGTCGCTTCACCATTACCGACATTTTTGGCTCGATCAAAAGGAGTCGTCGCGTGTTTATGCCCGCTTCTGACTTTGACGGCGACACCCAAAACACCCAAAATATCACTCAGATAACTCGCGATCGCGTCAGGCTCACCTTTTTGGGCGCGATGTTGATGGGAAAGGGTTAAATTGACGGCCTCTGTCGTAATAGAGCCCGAATCTCGATGGGGGAAATTTTGGTGATTATCTTTCTGCGTGACAGTCTCACTGACAAGAAGAGATGAAGGGGATTTTGGTGTAGGGATATCTGAGACGATATATTCATTTTCCAGCCGGTAGGGAGACGGCAGTGAGGTGTCCCCACAATTTTCCGTCATTTCCGTAAAAGAAGCATCGACAGGAAACGCGGTATGGTTTGAAGGGGTATTGGGGTCCAGTCGCACGGTCCAACTATTACGTTTAAGCCCCAAAATTCGACCACTGACAAACACCTGATAGACGCGAGGGTGTTCCGGGGGGAGCAAAGAATCTAAATTTTTTTCACTTAATGCCGCGGAAAGTTGCGCGATCGCGCTCTCTTGGGGGGGACATTTTTCCCCCTCACAGAGAATATGTAGGTGATTACCCCGCAACCGCACCTGTAGTTGCACCCCAGGAAGCGTCAACGCGTCCTCTACCCATTGGGTTATTTTATTGGCCTGGTTTGTTTTCTCCCGTTGCTTCAACATGGGGGCTTTTTTCTCGTCTCGATTGTCTTAATAATTTATAGCATCTCGATTGACTTTGGGTATCTCAATACCGTTAGGATAAACTGAAGGCAACCCACCACAAAGGAGCCTATCCCATATGGAATCTCTCCAACATAATGCACCCCAAACAGAGGTATTAAGTAATAATCCCAGTTTCAAACCACCTTTATGGGAAAAACAGGCCTTATGCCTGTACCACATTTTGGCTATTGCCACGATTCCCTTCTTATCGGGCTTGTTGGCGATTAAAGCGGGTGGTGAGTTTCTACAATCGGTAGGTAGTGATAGTGAAGAAATTTTTAGGGGCGAGCGCCTCCCTATTCTCCCTTTTCCCCATCAGGAGTCCCCAAGCTCCCATCACTAATATCCTAAAATGTCTTCTATTTGACAGGACGAGTGCTTATTTTTAGGGAAATTAGGATCTGAGTGTGCCGCGATCGTCCCAAAGACTTTCCTGTGGGTAGTTTACAGAATACAATCAGTTTCAAGAATCTTGTTGATATTTGCAGACATGGTGCTGCAAATATCAACACGGCACGGCTCTGTCCCTACGGGGTTGGTGATAAACCCTTTAAAATCAAGATGGGGAGGGATTTATCGCCCCAATTTGATCCTTAAGAATCCCTGTGTCTAAAAACCAATGTCAATCAAATTCTTGCACGGAAAAACGAGATGATTTCAGTCCTCCAATCCTCAGACATGGCTCTTACTCCGGCTCTTTCACCCAATTCACCTTTTATTCTATCCGATCTGTTCCTGCGTAATCGCCTCCAAATTGTAGAAGACTTGTGGGAGTCTGTCCTCAAACAGGAGGGTGGGCAAGAATTGGTCGATCTTCTTCAACAAATGCGATCGCACAATTCCCCAGAGGGACAGATACCCCATTTTCTTGAGTCCGATGTTTTGCCAATTATTGAGAAACTTGATCTCAACGCGGCGATTCGTGCCTCCAGAGCTTTTGCTCTCTATTTCCAATTAATTAATATTGTCGAACAGCACTATGAGCAACGCAATCAACAAATTGCTTACGCGAATGGTATGGCGATCGAATCTGTTGTCTCTTCCTCAACGTCGGGGATTCTCCCACAACCGAAAAACCCCAAATTAACCGTTTCTACCCTCACTACGTTAGAAGAAGGAAGTCTCCAACAAGGGCGAGATTTAGGTACTTTTCACAATCTCTTTCCTAAGTTACGCCATCTCAATGTGCCAACCCCACAAATTCAACGCTTGATCGATAATCTCGATATTCAGATGGTATTTACGGCTCACCCCACGGAAATTGTCCGCCATACCATTCGCACCAAGCAACGTCGCATGGCTAAGATTTTGCAACAACTTGATCTGGTTGATGCGCGCTCGGAGGTTTTTTTACAGGGAAATGAGAATGAAACACCCGTTTTAACCGCGTCTTGGGAAGCTCAAGCCCTGAAAGAACAATTAATGGATGAAATTCGTCTCTGGTGGCGCACTGATGAATTACATCAGTTTAAACCAAGTGTTTTAGATGAAGTTGAATATGCTCTTCATTATTTCCAAGAGGTCATTTTTGATGTCATGCCTCAACTTTATCAACGGCTGAAACAAGCTTTACACGCGTCTTTCCCTTATCTGAACCCCCCCAGTTATAATTTTTGTAAATTTGGTTCCTGGGTGGGTTCCGATCGCGATGGCAATCCCTCTTGTACTCCCGAAGTGACTTGGCAAACGGCTTGTTATCAACGTCATTTAGTCTTGGAAAAATATATGACCGCGGTGAAGCGATTAAGCGAGTTATTAAGCTTGTCGCTACATTGGTGTGATGTTTTACCCGAATTATTAGATTCCCTCGATCGCGATAAGTTAGAATTACCAGAAGTTTACGATCAATACGCGATTCGCTATCGCCAAGAGCCTTATCGTCTCAAACTGTGTTATGTCCTCAAACGACTAGAAAATACACGTGATCGGAATTGGCGTCTTTATAAAGGAGATGAATTACAACGGGAACGAGAAACCCTTTCCCGTAAGACTTTAGTTCAAGGAATGTATCGCTCAGGAAGTGACTTTTTAGCAGAATTAAAGTTAATTCAGCACAACTTAGTCGAAACGGGTTTAAGTTGTCGAGATTTAGAAAATCTCCTCTGTCAAGTAGAAATATTTGGCTTTAACTTAGCCCATTTAGATATTCGTCAAGAGTCAACAGTTCACTCAGACACAATGAATGAAATTGCCGAATATCTACAACTTCTCGATCGACCTTACCATGAATTATCAGAAGCCGAACGCACCAAGTGGTTAAGCGAAGAATTACAAACCCGTCGCCCCTTAATTCCCGCAGAGTTACCCTTTTCTGAAAAAATCTGCGAGGCGATTAATACCTTCCGCATTGTCCGTCAAATGCAACAGGAGTTTGGTCCAGAAATATGCCAAACTTATATCATTAGTATGAGTCATGATGTCAGCGATTTGTTAGAAGTTTTATTACTAGCAAAAGAAGCCGGACTCTATGATCCATCAACGGGCATTAGTAGCATTCAAGTAGTCCCTCTCTTTGAAACGGTAGAAGACTTAAAACACGCCCCGGATGTTCTTAAAAATCTGTTTGAATTACCATTATATCGCAAAATGTTAGCCGGAGGAAATCACCCAGAAACCTCCTTATTAACGCTTAATTTGCAAGAGGTAATGTTAGGCTATTCCGACAGTAATAAAGATTCAGGGTTCCTCAGTAGTAACTGGGAAATTCATAAAGCACAAAAAGCCTTACAGAAGATCGCGGAACAATACCAAATTGATTTACGCATTTTTCACGGTCGTGGCGGTTCCGTAGGCCGTGGCGGTGGCCCGGCTTATAAAGCCATTTTAGCTCAACCCGGAAAGAGTATTAATGGACGGATTAAAATTACCGAACAAGGGGAAGTTTTAGCCTCAAAATATTCTTTACCTGAATTGGCTTTGTATAATTTAGAAACAGTAACAGCCGCGGTAATTCAAGCCAGTTTATTACATACTGGTTTTGATGGAATTGATCCTTGGAATGACATCATGGAAGAGTTATCCGTGAAATCCCGCGAACATTATCGTCATCTCATTTATGAACAAGACGATCTGGTTGATTTCTTCCATCAAGTAACACCGATTCAAGAAATTAGTCAATTGCAAATTAGTTCCCGCCCAGCCCGTCGTAGTGGTGGTAAAAAAGATATTAGTACCCTGCGGGCTATTCCTTGGGTATTTAGTTGGACTCAAAGCCGTTTTCTCTTACCTTCCTGGTATGGTGTTGGCGCGGCATTACAACAATTTGTCGAGGAAGAGCCGGAAGAACATCTCAAACTTTTACAATATTTCTATCAGAAATGGCCTTTTTTCCGCATGGTTATTTCTAAGGTAGAAATGACTTTATCAAAGGTCGATTTACAAATTGCTAATCACTATGTGCAGGAGTTATCAAATCCTCAAGATATACAACGATTTGAACTCTTGTTTGATCAAATTTCTCAGGAGTTTCATCTCACGCGGAATTTGATCTTAAAGATTAGTCAACATCAACGTTTATTGGATGGAGATCCAGAGTTACAGCGTTCTGTATTATTGCGCAATAGTACCATTATTCCTCTCGGTTTGTTACAAGTCTCATTGTTAAAACGGTTACGTCAACATGGTAGTGCTTCAGTACCCGGAGTCATTCATTCCCGTTATAGTAAGGGTGAATTACTCCGCGGCGCGTTGTTAACTATTAATGGTATTGCCGCGGGAATGCGAAATACGGGCTAAAATTTGGCCTCAAATATAATTAGCAATCCCGACAATTTCTGAATTAATCTTGATTTTGTGTTCGGGATTTTTAAGTAAGATAGAAAAAACCTAGTTTCTGGAAGAAACTAGGTTTTTGTCTATACCAAAATCGAGAGTATTTCACCTTATTAATGACCCCAACCATTAATTTTATTGCTTCTTCTTCCTTCTTCCTTTGTGCCTTTGTGCCTTTGTGGTTCATTAATTCTTTCTTCTTCCTTCTTCCTTCTTCCTTCTTCCTTCTTATAATTAGGCTCTCCCGTACTGGGATCAAAAACGATCGCGGTTTTGAGGACGATCGCGGTTTTTCTCGGTTCTCTATATTTCTTCTGCATTATTTAGTAATAGAGTAAACAACGCGGGGTGTAAAAATCTGTTAGAATAAAAAATTATTGATAAAATTTCCCTTTTATAAAAAAAAGATTAAGATATGCAACAAATTCTCATATTAGTGGAGCATCTCCAACACCGTCAGTGGTTAGTCAAACACCTAGAACCCCATTATGAAGTGTTGGTGAGTTCCCTCGATGACATTGAGACACCCTTTGATCTCTGTATTCTTGATGAAGGCACGTTACCTCGTATTAGTTCCTGTATCCATGAGTACAAAAATCTGCAGAAACCGATTTTTTTACCGTTTCTGTTAGTCATTTCTCCAAGTTGGCTCGAACATAAAGAGCTAGGTGGAAGGCATAATGTTGATGATGTGATCGCGACCCCTTTTGATCCCTTGGAATTGGAGAAACGGCTTGAGTTACTTTTAGATAAGCGTCATTTATCGAGGGAATTACAAGAATGTCGTCAACAATTAGAACAAGAAAAACGCGATCGTGTCTCTTACCAAAAAAATTATGAACAAACTCAGGCACTTTTAGAGACAATTCTCCCGAATATGGTGCAGGGTTTATTAAAGAGTTATCAACCCGATACCCATGAATTTGATCATCCCGCACTTGCGAATATTTACGCAGAATTAGAACGCGATAAATTAATCGCGTCGTTACGAAAAAATGAAGGCAATTTGGCAGAGGCTCAAAAATTAGCACATTTGGGGAGTTGGGAATTTGATGTCACCACAGAAAAATTTACTTGGTCCGCGGAAATGTTTCGGATTTTTGGTCGAGATCCCCAAGAAAATGAGCCGAGGTATGCCGAGTTATTAGAACAATGTCATCCCCTAGATCGAAAGAATTTTCACAAAACATTTCAACAGGCAATTAATGAAAGAAAATCTTATCAACTGGAATTTCGTATTTTACATCGAATGGATGGGGGTACAATACGAGATATTTTTGAGATGGGTGAAGTCATTTTAAATGATCAAGGAAAAATCGTCAGTCTCTTTGGGGCTACCCAAGATATTACAGAGCGAAAAGTCATTGAACAAAATTTACACGCGAGTAATTTACAATTGCAAGCGGTGATTGAAAGTGTAGGAGAAGGAATTACTCTCAGCGATGCCACGGGACGATTTGAAATATTTAATTACCGAATGCAGGAAATTACTGGATATAATCGAGAAGAAGCGAATGACAGCGGTGATTTTCTGCATTTGCTCTATCCAGAATGGCAAGTGTATCAGGACGCGATGTTACATTTAGAAGAAGTGAAACATAGAGGGGGTATTCGCAATTTAGAAACTGTTATTCAGACAAAATCTCAAATCAAGAAAACTATTTTAGTTTCTTCGGCACTCTTACGATATCATCATCGTGATATGTTTTTGAGTGTTTATCGAGATATTAGCGAGCGCAAGGAATTTGAGAACTCATTGCGCCAAAATGAAGAACGGTTTAGGGCAATTTTTGAGCAAGTCGCGGTAGGAATGTGTACTTGTACTTTAGAAGGTCGCTTCTTCCGTGTTAATCAAAAATTTTGTGAAATTCTTAATTATACACATGAGGAACTATTGCAACACAATTGGAGAGATCTTACTCATCCTGATGATCTTCAAGATAGTTTAGTAAAAGTGCGATTGCTGCTCAATAATGAATATTCAACTTGTACCTTAGAAAAACGATACATCCGTAAAGATGGTGAAATTGTCTGGGGTAATTTAACCATATCCCTAGTAAAAAAAACCACAGGAGAACAGGAGTATTTTATCATTGTTGTTGAAGATATTACAGCCCGTAAAAGAACAGAAGCTGCTCTCCGTGAAAGTCAACAACAATTAGCCACCATTGCCGCGAATCTTCCGGGTGGTGTTTATCGTGTTATCTATCATAAAGATGGACATTTTTCTCTGCCTTATATGAGTGCTGGCTATCAGGAAATTTTGGGAATTGATCCTCAACAATTAAAGGAAAATCCCCAAAAAATATTTCAAGTAATTCACCCGGATGATCTGGAAACATTCAAACAATCAGTCCGTAAAGGAATTAAAACTCTGGAATCTCGTTATATCGAATTTCGGATTATTTCCCGTGGGGGTGAAATCAAATGGATTCGCGATCAATCACGGTTTTCTGAAGCCGAAAATGGTGATATTATCGTCGATGGCGTAGATATTGATATTAGTGATGCTTATCGTCTCGCGTCCCTACGACAACAGGCAGAACAAGCATGGCATCAAAGTGAAGAAAGATTCCGAAATTTAGTAGAAACAACCAGTGATATTGTCTGGGAAATTGATGAAGAAGCTTTTTATACTTATGTAAGTCCCAGGGTGTTTGATCTTCTGGGATATACAGTCCCAGAAATTGTGGGAAAAAACTTCTTTGACTTCATGCCCCCGCGAGAAGGACAACGGATTGGCACTTTCTTAAGTCAAATGATTGCTAATCAACAATCCTTCACTTGTTTACAAAATCCTTATATTGATAAACGGGGTCATTTAGTGTTTGTAGAAACCAGTGCTACCCCTATTCTTGATTCTCAAGGAAATTTCTGTGGTTATCGAGGGATTACTCGCAATATTACGGAAAGGCGAACTATGGAAGAAGCTTTAATAGAAAGTCAACAAAAATATCAAACATTGTTTCAAATTTTGCCGATCGCGATTACCATTACCGATGAAGTAGGACAATTAATAGAAGCGAATCCCGCGAGTCAGAAAATGTTAGGATTATCAATTTCTGACGAAATGAAAAAGCCACTCAATAGCCATGAATTACCAGCTTTTCGCCCCGATGGGAGTCCCATGCCTCTTTCGGAGTTTCCCAGTTATATCGCGTTACAAGAAAATCGAGTTGTGGAAAATTTGGAAACAGGAATTGTTAAACCTGATAATCAAATGCTATGGTTAAGTGTTACCGCGGCTCCCATTCCTTTAGAAGGCTATGGTGTCGCGATCGCGTATATGGATATAACCGAAAGAAAACAGACACTAATAGCCCTACAAAATAGTGAGCATTTCATTCAAAAAATTGCCGATACGACTCCCTATGTGTTATACATTTTTGATATAGAAGATGGACAGATGATATATATTAATCGCCAAATTACAGAAATCTTAGGTTACACGATAGGAGAGATTTTTCAACACGGAGAAAAGTGGCTATTTTCTCATATTCATTCCGAGGAAAAATATCTCCTAGAGAATATCGAAAGCCGTGTGCATAATCTTTCAGATCGAGAAGTGATGGAATCAGAATATAGACTACAAAATAAAAATGGTGAATGGCGTTGGTTAAATGCCAGAGAAGTGGTTTTTGCCAGAAATTCCCAAGGAGTACCTGTGCAAATTCTGGGGACACTTCAAGATATTACGGAACGGAAAAAAACAGAAGAGTTGTTAACGATTGCTAATACTCGCCTGAAATATCTGATTACTTCCAGTCCCGCGATTATTTATAGTTGTGAAACCGACGCGGATTTGACGGCTACTTTTATTAGTGAAAATGTCAAATTAATTTTAGGATATGAGGTAGAGGAATTTCAGAAACAGCCTAATTTTTGGCACAATTATATTCATCCCGAAGATCGGGAAAATTTCTTAGGACAAATTCTACTTTTATTTGAGCAAGGACAAGTCAGTTATGAATACCGTTTAAGGTGTAAAGATGGGAGTTTTCGCTGGATTTATGATCAAGCTTTATTAGTTAAAGATATGAGGAATCAACCTTTTGAAATTGTGGGTTCTTTGATTGATATTACCGAGCGAAAAAACGCGGAGTCAACCTTGCAAAAAGCGAAGATCGCCGCGGAAGTCGCGAACCGAGCGAAAAGCGAATTTCTCGCGAATATGAGTCACGAACTACGCACACCTTTAAATGGGATTTTAGGTTATGCTCAAATTCTGAAAAAAGATTCTTCTTTGAGTCAACAACATCAAGAGAGTATCACGGTAATGCACCAGTGTGGAGAACATTTATTAACCCTAATTAATGACATTTTAGACCTCTCAAAAATTGAAGCACAAAAAATGGAACTTGTGCCTAAAGAATTTCATTTCTCTAATTTTCTTCACAGTCTTGCCGATCTCTTTAAAATTAGGGCTGATCAAAAAGAAATTTGGTTTAATTATCAAGAAGTTTCTTCTTTACCGAAAGCGGTGAGAGCTGATGAAAGAAGATTGCGGCAAGTTTTATTGAACTTATTGGGAAATGCTCTAAAATTTACGGAGATTGGTGGAGTAACATTCAGCGTTGAGGTGATTAAGCAAGAAAGTTATTCCCCATTCTTATCCCCGGATTCGACTACTTTAGGGATCACGAAAATTCGTTTTCAAGTTGAAGATACGGGAATTGGTATTGATTCTAGTCAATTAGACGTGATCTTTTTACCATTTCGTCAAGTGAGCGATCAGAATTATACTGTCGGTGGTACAGGTTTAGGATTAGCAATTAGTCAGAAATTAGTACAACTAATGGGCAGTAACATTTATGTCAAAAGTACCTTGGGAAAGGGCAGTATATTTTACTTTGATTTAGAATTACCTGTGGTATCAGGATGGGTTGATCGCCAACCCAAGGGTTTAGGAAATATCATCGGGTTTAAGGGTGAAAAACACAGAATTTTAGTCGTAGATGATAAAGAAATGAATCGCACGATTTTTCGACAGTTATTAGCCCCTTTGGGTTTTGAAATTAGGGAAGCTATAAATGGTCAAGATTGTTTAGAAAAAGCCCAAATCTTTCAACCAGATATGGTTTTTATGGATTTGGTAATGCCGATCATGGATGGCTTTGAAGCCACTCGTAAATTGCGATTGATGCCTGAAATGAAAGATGGGGTTATTATTGCTGTCTCGGCGAGTGTGTTTGAGAATACAAAACAACAAAGTTGGATGGCCGGATGTCAAGATTTTCTACCAAAACCATTGCCAACTCAGCAAGTATTCGATAAGCTACAGGAATACTTAGGTTTAGAATGGATTTATGAAGAACCCCAATCAACACCCCAAATTTCTACTAACTTGGCTCCAGGGCCTCTACCTTTGCCATCAGACGCGATCGCGGCTCTTTGGGAATTGGTAAAGACAGGTGATATCATTGGTATTATTCAGTACACGGAAGAATTGGAAAATTTAGATCCGCAATGGGTTCCCTTTGCCACTCATGTTCGTCAACTCGCGAAAAGCTTTCAGTTGAAACAATTGCGAGAATTTGTTAAACAATATATGAGTTAAGAAAAGAGCCTTAACAGTTAGCACCACATAGCAACTTCTCAGTTAATATCAGAGAGCCTCTCCTTTTTTTGCTTTTCCATAACCACATCTCAATCCTAAAATAATCAATACTATGAATTTAGAAGCCCAGAACAAAAGCACGATTTTAATCGTTGATGATACCCCTCATAATTTAGGGGTACTTTTTGAGTATTTAACCAGTTATAGCTTTAAAGTTTTGGTCGCGATCGATGGTGAAAGTGCCCTGGAACAAGCCGCTTATACCAAGCCAGATATTATTCTCTTAGATGTAATGATGCCATCTATAGATGGGTTTGAAGTCTGTCAACGATTAAAAGCTAATCAGGAAACACAAGATATTCCTGTGATTTTTATGACCGCGCTTTCTGATACAGTGGATAAAGTAAGAGGGTTTAATATGGGAGCTGTGGATTATATTACAAAACCTTTACAACATGAAGAAGTATTAGGTAGAGTTCAAACTCATTTAACTTTGCGCTCTTTACAAAAAGAATTAAAAGCAAAAAATGAAGAACTTTATCAAATCAATCAAAATCTCCAACAATTAGTAGAGTCCAAAACTAAACAGTTGATCGCGCAAGAAAAAAGTGTAATTATTGGTCGCCTGACTCAAGGCGTAATTCATAATATTAGAAATCCTTTACAAGTTATCGTTTTATGTCTGGATTTATTAGAAAATATGGCATCAAAATCATCTAATTTAGCGATGTTAGATACCGTTAAAAAAGTAGAACTGGCGACGGATAAAATAAATCATATTGTTGATAAATTGATGCGTAAAAGTATTCTGAATACAACCATGATCAAGGGAGTAAATATCAACGATTTATTAAATCAATCAATTGAATTTTTTCAAGAAAATTTAATTTTCAAAAATAAATTACATAAAGAGATTAAACTGGATGAAAAAATACCGATTTTAGAGATAAATTCTAGTGAAATTTCTCAAGTTTTTGATAATTTAATTGATAATGCTGTAGATGCAATGTGGAACAAAGATGAACCTCTATTAACAATAGTCACACGGCAAGATCAGGATTATATTTATGTTGATTTTCAAGACAATGGTTGTGGAATAGAAGCAGAAAATTTGTCTAATATTTTTGAACCTTTTTACACAACAAAAGCAACGATTGGAGAGGAAAAAAGTTCAAAGGAACCCACAGGAACAGGTTTAGGTCTTTATACTTGTGTAGAAATTTTAAAGCCTTTCGGTGGCGAAATAAAAGTTACAAGTAAAGTGGGTAAAGGGAGTATTTTTACTGTTGTTTTACCAAAGGTGAAGAAGGAATAGGGAAACCCTCTAAGGGCTTCAGCTCATATTAAGGGCGGAACTTCAGTTTCCCAGGGTAAGATTATCAAATTATAGGATCTAGGCTAAACCCGGTTTCTCAGAAACCGAGTTTCTCTTTATTTTAAAGATTTAAGGGTAATATGACAATAAAAGTAGTACCTTTTCCCACTTCACTTTCTACAGATATTTTACCTCCATGTAAGTCAATCATTTGTTTAACAATTGATAACCCTAAACCAGTTCCTTTAATATTTCCTACATTAGAAGCACGTTGAAATTCTTGAAAAAGTTTCCCTTGATCTTTTTGAGGGATACCGATACCTTCATCCTGAATATAAAAAATAATATTTTCGGGTTGTACCCGGATTTCTAAAATAATCTTTCCACCTTCAGGAGAATATTTAATGGCATTACTTAGTAAATTAATCAAACAATAACGCAGTAATTTTTCATCAAAATTAGCCGTACAATCATCAACTAAACTAACCAATTCAAAACTCTGTTTTGCATTGGTTAAATCCGTTAAATCATCCAAAATATTACGACTAAATTGAATGATCTCTAAGGGAACAAGATTTAATACTAATTTTCCTGATTCTACTTGACTCAGGGTTAAAATATCTTCCAATAGTTGATTCATATTATTAACGGCTGATTTAATCCGAGAATAATGTTGTGATTTTTTCTCCCGAGTTAATTTTTCTTCATAATCTTGGAGAATACTGGTTGACATTTGTATGGCAGTTAAAGGCGTGCGTAAGTCGTGAGAAGCAATTGATAAATAGCGATTTTTTTCCTCATTAATAGCTTCTATTTCTGCGAGAGATTTTTGCAGTTCTCTTTGTTGTTGATGTTTGCTGAGTGCCATTTTAATGGTCGCGTTTAAATCTCGATCTTTGATCGGTTTAAGTACATAGCCATAGGAACCTGTTTTTTCCGCTCGTTTTAATGTTTCTTCATCATCATACGCGGTGGTAAATATCACAGGAATATTAAAAATTTCATTGATTTTTGCGGCGGTTTCTATACCATCCATATCACCTTTAATCACAATATCCATAAGAATTAAATCCGGTTTAAGTTCTGTGGCAGATGCGATCGCGCTTTCTCCAGAGGAAACAATATTAACGACTTGATAACCGAGCTTTCCTAATTTTCTGGAGAGTCCTTTTGCGATCAGCAGTTCATCTTCAACAATTAAAATTCTAATCTCAGGCATAACTAAATCCTCTTAGGATAATTTAATTCAGAAAATTTCAAGTGAAAGGTTGTTCCGTGGCTCCGCTCTAGTTCAATGGTTCCTTCTAACTGCTCTATGAGGGTACAGACAACTTGAAATCCCATTGAGTCTGTGTTTCTGAAATCTAAGTTGTCGGGGAAGCCAATGCCATTATCGCGAATAATAAGGTGAATTAGCTCATGATTGTTTTCTTGATAACATTCTACACTAAGGATGCCATCTTTGTCATCAGGGAACGCGTGTTTCATGGTATTTGATACCAATTCATTGACAATGAGACCGCAGGGGGTCGCGGTTTCAATATTAAGAAATATTTCTTCGATATTAAGTTCTAGGTGAATCTGAGTTGCATTCACATTGTAAGATGCAAATACATTGTTGACTAAATCTTCGAGATAGTCGCTAAAGTTAATAATCGCGAGATTGTGAGAACGATAAAGTTTTTCGTGAATGAGAGCCATTGAGTAGATACGGTTCTGACTTTCTTCAAAAAATTTACTTATATTAGGATCGGCAATGGAGGATGCTTGGATTTCTAGTAAACTGGAAACGACATATAAATTGTTTTTAACTCGGTGATGAATTTCTTTTAGTAATAGTTCTTTTTCTTTGAGAGATGCTTTGATTTTTTCTTCCGCGTGTCGTCGATCGCGTAATTCCATTTGTAATTGTTGATAGAGGGTTGATTGACGAATCGCGATCGATAATTGATTGGCTAATTGTTTCATTAATTCAATTTCCCAGCTTTGCCATTTTCGGGGACTGGAACACTGGTGGGCAATTAATAATCCCCAAAGTTTACCTTCTTGAATAATAGGAACTACTAACTTCGCGAGCACTTGAAACTGTTGGATGAATTGTACTAAACAGGGTAATACGGGGTCGGTAAAGCGATCAGAAATTGTATAAATCCGCCCCTGAACATACCGCGAATAATTTTCTTGGGGGAAGACTTCTTCAGGAAATGTCATATTTAAAATTTTAGGCCAATCGGGTTCTACGGCTTCCGCGATCGCGCTTCCTGTGCCATTAGGCAAAATTCTATAGACTAAAACACGGTCAGTTTTTAAGAATTTTTGAACTTCAGCAACAGTAGTATTAAGAATTTGCTCTAATTCTAAAGATTCACGGATATGTTGAGAAATCGCGGTCATTAAACGCTCTTGTTCAAATTGTTGTTGTAAAGCAATTTCAGCTTGTTTGCGCTCGCTAATATCAATCAATACCCCATCATAAAGAATATCACCATTATCAAGCTTTTCCGGTCGGGCGATCGCTTGTATCCATTTAACTTTACCAGAGGGTGTCATCATCCGCCATTCTTGAAGAAAAGGTTGTAAGGTTTGGGAACAAAATTGAGTTTTTGCCCTCAGAGAATCCCGATCAGAGGGATGAACCAATTCCCAAAGAATACTAGGATTAGCATAGACTTCTTCGGGGAAAATTTCTAAGATTTCCCGACAGATTTCACTCATATAAGGAAACTGATTAGAGCCATCAGGATGTAAAAGAAATTGATAAATAACACCCGGAACATTCACGACTAATCTTTGGTATTTTGCTTCACTAGCTTGTAATTCTCGTTCAGCTTCTTTGCGTTTAGTAATATCAAAGCGAATGGCTAAGTATTGAAAAGGCTTTCCCGTAGCATCTAAAAAGGGAACAATGGTACTATCAACCCAATAATAACTACCATATTTTGATTTATTCTTTACTTCGCCTTGCCAGACTTTACCCTGAGAAATGGTTGACCAAAGTTCTTGAAAGAAAGACAAAGAATGATAGCCGGAGTTAACAATTTTGTGCGTTTTTCCAATAATTTCGGATCGGGAATATTGGGAAGTTTCACAAAATTTATCATTAGCATAAGTAATGATTCCTTGGGGGTCAGTAATCACAACGATCGCGGCTCGATCCAGGGCAAACTTTTGAAATTGTAATTCTTTAGTGCGTTCCTGTACTCGCGCTTCTAATTCTTCATTAAGTTGTTTTAATGTCAATTCAGCTTGTTTGCGATCACTGATATTTCTTACTAATGCTAAAATTTCATCAGTTCCTATTACAACTAAGCGAGATTCATAGTAGTGTGTTTTGCCTTTAATCTCTAAGGTATATTCAAAAATTTGTAATTCTTGAGTTGCTAAAGCTTGCTGAATATAGTGCATCGCCAATTCGGCAATTTCTGGAGGTAATATTTCCTTCATATTTTTGCCAATGAGTTGATCTTTCGGTACTATTAATTCATCAATTGTGGTGATTTTAATATCCACATAAGTGCCATCAGCTTTAAGACGGAAAAACATATCAGGAAAAGAATCTAAAATACGCCGATTTAAGGCTTCACTTTCTTGCCACAAAAGCTCGGCTTGTTTACGAGAATTAATATCGCGCGCGATCGCCAAAAAGGTTTCAATTTCTCCATCGGCATTAAATTCAGGCACAATGCGAGATTGCATCCAGATATTCCCTTTTAAAGAAGGTAATTGATATTCTATTATTTCTTCTTCCCCTGTGTTGACGACTCTCTCAACAGCACTATGCCATAGATTTGTCAATACTTCAGGAGTTCCCATTTCTTCAGGAGTTTTACCAATAAATTGTTGAGGTAAAAGTCCCGTATATTTCTGGACTGCGCTATTACAATAAAGATATCGTAAATTATGATCGAAGCGGAAAATACAATCAGGAGTATTATCTAATAATGCCCGAAGTTCCTGCTGTTGTTGATGCAGCAATTCTTCCATTTGTTTGCGCTGGCTGATATCTTCAAAAGCATAAAGATGACCCAAATAACGATTATTATCAAAAATTTTACCCATAAAACGGCGAAAAGTACGACCATCTAGTAAAGGGATCTCATACTCCAGAATATGAGGATTTATGGTGGTTTTATAATTATCAGTTACCCATTCTCGTATATTCACTAACTTTAAGCATTTTTCCCACAATCGATCACTATTAATTTCACTATTTTTTAGCAGAGACTCTAAACGTTCTAAATGCCATAGTTGATAAAAATAATGATTAATAAATAGGATTTTTTGGGTGTTCTCATCCACCACTAAAAAAGCCAAGGGAGCCGTATTTGTCAAACTACGCAATAAATTTTCTTGCCATTTTAAAATTTCTTCATTTTGCTTACGTTTGGTAATATTATGATAGGTAGTTAAACAAAGTTTTTTTTCGTCTGAATGGATCAGAGAAGAAGAAATTAATACTGTTTTGTTCTGCCCCTCTTTACTGCGAATATTAGTTTCGACATGTCGGATTTTTTGCAATTTGTCTAGTTTCTCTAGTCTGGCTTTCGCTTGTTGGTAAGCATCGTTTTCTGGATAAATTAAGGCAAAAAAATCTTCACAACGATTGACTTCTGATAAGCTATAACCCGTAAGTTCTTGCATTTGAGAATTGAAGATCAAAAACTTGCCTGTTTCATCGCTTAATGTAATCCCTTCTCCCACCGTTTCGATCACAGTTGATAACTGTTTCGTGGTTTCTTCCAGCGCTCTTTCTGCTTGTTTTTGTTCGGTGATATTAGTCAGAGTTGTCACTATGTAGCAACTCCCATTTTCTTCAATGACAGGGTTGACGGTAAGAAAAATATCAATTAATTCACCATCGGCTCGTTTCCACATCCATTCCCCTTCATTTGGGCTAGGATTTTGGATAAATTGACGGTAAAGTTCTCCTATATAATGTTGAGACTCCGTTGATAAAATTCTGGTAAATAATTTCCCTTGTAAATCCTCTTCTTTATAGCCTAATATTTGACAAAATGCCGGATTCACTTTGACAAAGTAACCCTCTTTATCAATAATAGAAATGCCTAGGACAGTCGATTCATAAAAGAAATTTAATAATTTTTCCTGTTCCCGATTTTTTTCTTGGGCTTTTTGCCGCAATTTTAATTCTGTTTGTAGTTGTTGAAACAGTTCTCCTTGTTGCAGCCCGATCGCGATCTGTACCGCCAATTGCTCTAATAATTCTAATTCAGATTCATGCCAATGACGGGGACTAGAACATTGATGGGCAATGAGTAATCCCCATAAACGAGATGGGGAATTTGAGATTGGGGAAAAATCAGAGTCTTCTATCTTTTCTTGAATTAAAATAGGGACAACTAGATTGGCTTTGACTTCAAATTCAGATAATAAGTTTACATGACATTCCGTTAAACCCGCCTGATAAATATCATCAATCGCGTTCTTTTTTCCCTCCTGATACTCCCGCGCACCACCAGTGCGAAAACAGGTATCTTCTAATTGTGTTCCTAAAGTCTTTTTCCAACCCGGAAGCACTGACTCCGCGACAATAATCCCATTCCAATCAGGTTCAAAACGATATACTAAGACGCGATCGCACTCTAATAATTTCCGTATTTCTGTAACCGTTGTGTTGAGAATTTCGTCAATATTTAAAGAGGAACGAATCCGAGACGCGACTTCTGTTAAGAGACGATTTCTTTCCCAAGCATCCTTAACCTGTTTAAGTTCTTCCTCAAGTTCAATAATCCGTTGATTAACTTCTTTTTCTAACATATTAATAATCTCTCTAAGGGTTGTATAAATTACCGTCAGAGGCGATGAGCGCGACATTTTCACCTTAAAGTCGGTTTGCCTATTATTGTAACTGATTGTCTATAGATATTGCCGATTATTTCACCTGGTTTTCATAGACAAACAACGCGATCGGATGTAATCTTGATGCTCCGGTTGTTCCCTCCCTCCATATCATAGCCGAAAAATTAGGCTATGATCGAGAAAATCACTCATCGAAAATTAGGCGATGAAGGATTATAACACATCTCTTTATTTATGAAATCAGTAATTATGCGGATCTTCTGGAATCATTTGGTTACAATAGGAGATTTTCTGCCTACGGAGAATTGTTTTCCTCATGTCCCCACCTGGTTAAAGGGAAACTTTTTATCGGGGAGCGCGATTTGGTTAATCCTGTTAATGGGAACAATTTGGGGTCTGATAACGTTGATCCGACAACAGAGAAAGTTAAAGCACTTAGAAGTAATTAATAACATACTGCAAGAAGAAGTAAATGACCTAAAATTGGCAGAAAAAGACTATCAAAACTTTTTCAATCTTTCCCAAGAAATGCTTTGTATTGCCAGCTATGATGGCTATTTTAAACGATTAAATCCCGCCTGGGAAAAAAACCTAGGTTATAGCAGAGAAGAACTCTTAGCACAGCCCTTTATCGAATTCGTTCATCCCGATGATAACGCCTTCACCCTGATTTGTGCTGAAGCATTAATAAGAGGAGAAAAAACCGTCGGATTTGAGAATCGTTATCGGTGTAAAGATGGTTCCTACAAGTGGTTATTATGGAACGCCACTCCCGACGAAATTCAGAACAAAATCTATGCCGTTGCCAGTGATATCACTGAAGATAAAAAAGCCGAAGAAGAACGAGCCAGATTAATAGCCATTTTAGAAGCCAGTACCGATTATATTGGCATGACAGATATCGAGGGCTCTGTTCTTTGGAATAATGACAAAATGAGACAAATTATAGGATTTGATCTCACCACGGATCTTTCTGAAATAAAAATCCCTCATTATCATCCAGAGTGGGCATTAAATATTGTTCTGAATGTCGGTCTCCCCGCGGCAATCCGTGATGGTGTTTGGGTTGGGGAAACCGCGTTACTGCAAAAAGACGGTCAAGAAATCCCCGTTTCTCAACTGATCATTGCCCATAAAAATGGGATAGGAAATGTTGAGTATCTATCAACTATTATGCGAGATATGACTCAAACAAAACAGATAAAAGATGACTTAAAACGGGCAAAAGATAACCTAGCAACTCTCGTGGAAGAGCGCACAATTTCTTTAAAAAATGCTATTGCTGAACTCAATGAAGTTATCCAAAAATTTCAAAAAGAAATTGCCGAACGTGAACGGACAGAAGCAGAACTTGATCGGATTTTCAACCTGTCAATTGATATGCTCTGTATTTTTGGAGCCGACGGTTACTTTAAGCGAGTGAATCCAGTTGTCGAAGAAATTTTTGGTTATAACGCGGAAGACTTTTTAGCAATTCCTTGGTTAGAGTCCCTGCATCCTGAAGATAAAGAAGGCACAATTAATCTGGTGCAGAAAACAATGGAAAGTGGCGAAAATATTTCCGCCCATGAAAACCGTTTACAATGTAAAGATGGTTCCTATAAATGGATTTCTTGGTCTGCGGTTCCTGTGGTAGAAGAAGCGTTACTTTATGCTGTTGGTCGAGATATCACCAACGCGAAGCACACGGAAGTCGCCTTACGAGAAAGTGAAGCCAGATATCATAGTTTAACCCAAGCCGCCCCCGTAGGAATTTTTTACACCGATGCTTCAGGAAACTGTTTATATGTAAACGATCGCTGGTGTCAAATCGCAGGTGTGAAAAAAGAACAGGCCTACGGAGAAGGATGGTTAGACGCGATCCACCCAGAAGATCAAGCACGGGTTTTTCAAGAATGGGATGACGCGGCTAAAAATCAATTAGCTTTTCAATCAGAATACCGCTTTCAAAATATTCAAAATGATCAAATTAAGTGGGTTTTTTCCCAAGCGGTGAGTGAAAGGGAAGACAATGGCGAGGTAAAAAGCTATGTCGGAACGATTACCGATATTACCGAAAGAAAAAAAGCCGAGGAAGAAATTAAAAACCTCAATGAAAACCTGGAAAATCGCGTTGCGGAACGTACCACAGAATTAGAAATTTCTAACCAAAAATTACAGGAAGAAATTACCCAACGCCTAAAAATGGAAGAAACTTTATTAGAAGTGACTCAATTTCAATGGGCGATTTTAGATGGTGCCAATTATACCATTATTTCCACCGATACCTCTGGCATCATTCAAACCTTTAACACCGCGGCAGAACAATTCTTAGGGTACTCTGCGACAGAAATTTTGGGAAAAGTTACCCCAGCTCTAATCCATGATCCGGAAGAAGTGAAGGAAAGAGTACAAATTCTCTCTCAAGAATTAGGAGAAGAAATTGAACCCGGATTTGAAGTATTTGTGGCTAAGGCACGACAGGGAATTGCTGATACTAATGAATGGACTTATATTCGCAAAGATGGTTCTCGTTTTCCCGTGGAACTATCTGTTACAGCCTTATTTGATGTGGAGGGAAATCTGACAGGATTTTTAGGAATTGGCTCTGATATTACCGAAAGAAAACAAGCAGAAACTGCCCTTCAAGCCACTAAAGATCAATTACAAGCAGTCTTAGACGCAGTACCTGGGTTAGTCTCTTGGATCGCGTGTCCTCATGGTGATATTTCCCAACTTAAGTATATTGGAGTTAACCAGAATTTAGCGAAAACATTCCATCTTTCCGCTGATGATTTTGTGGAAAAACCCATTGGTTTTATCAAAGATCAACATGATTTTGTTCCTTTAATTCAGAAATTTTTCCGCTCTTCTGATAGCCAAATTTCTCAAGAGATTAACATCGACTTAAATGGGGAATTACACACTTATTTGATTATTGCCCAAAAATATAATCAAGATCGCGCCGCGGTTTCTGTAGGCATTGATATTAGTAATCTCAAAAAAGCGGAAAAAGCCTTACAGGAAAGTGAAACCCGCTACCGACAAATTGTGGAATTAGCCGAAGAAGGTATTTGGGTAATGAATGGGGAAGCCTTGACAACTTATGTTAATCATGCTATGGCGAGAATGCTCGGTTATACCGAAGAAGAAATGTTAGGACATCCCATTTTTGACTTTATGGATGAGGCGGAAATTATCCTCGCGGCGAATAATGTGGAAAGACGCAAACATGGGATTTCCGAAAAACATGAATTTCGTCTCAAAAACAGAACCGGAAAAGATGTTTGGACTTATATGTCCACCAGTCCAGTCCTTGATGAAAATGGGAATATGTTATGGTCTTGTGCCTTAGTTTATGATATTACGGAGCGCAAAGAAGCCGAAGAACAAATGATGCAACTTACGGAGGATTTAAAGCGATCTAATAAGGAGTTAGAGCAATTTGCTTATGTCGCGTCCCATGATTTACAAGAACCCTTGCGCGCGATTACCAGTTATACTCAATTATTAGCCCAACGCTATCAAGGGAATTTGGATGCTAAGGCTGATAAATATATCAATTATATAGTTGATGGCGCGACCCGGATGCAACAGTTGATTAATGATTTATTATCTTATTCCCGTGTAGGGACAAAGGGTAAAGAATTTAAACTTACTAACTGTAATGGGGTTGTGCAACAGACTTTAATGAATTTACAAATCACGATCGCGGAGAAACAGGCTATCATAACATCAGATCCTCTACCAACACTGATGGCTGATGAAGGTCAATTGGTACAATTATTACAAAATTTGATCGGTAATGCCATGAAATTCTGTCGTAATGATCTGCCCCGCGTACATATTAGTGCAGTACCACAAGATCAAGAATGGCTCTTTAGTGTGCGAGATAATGGAATTGGTATCGGCCAAGAATATCTTGATCGAATTTTTATTATCTTCCAGCGTTTACATACTCGCCGGGAGTATGAAGGAACAGGGATAGGTTTAGCCATCTGTAAACGTATCGCGGAACGTCATAATGGACGTATTTGGGTAGAGTCTGAACAGGGAAAAGGTTCAACCTTTTATTTTACAATTTCTTCACCCTCTTCGAGTCTTTCCAATCTGTCGTGATACAGTAGACGGGAAGTGGATCGTCTTGTTGTCTCAGGCTACAGTTATGAATGGTATTTCCCCTATCAAAAGTATTGAAATTTTACTCGTTGAGGACTCTCCCAGTGATGCTGATTTAGCGATCGAAGCCCTCGGTGAAGGTAAAATTATGAATCATGTTCATTGGGTAGAAGATGGTGTACAAGCCTTGAATTTTCTCAGACGAAATGATCCCTATTTTGGTGTTCCTCGCCCTGATCTAATCTTACTGGACTTAAATTTGCCCAAAAAAAGTGGCATTGAAGTGTTAGAGGAAGTCAAAGAAGATCCCGATTTAAAACAAATTCCTGTGGTCATTCTCAGCACTTCCTCTGCCCAAGAAGATATCCATAAGTCTTACAACTTGCACGCGAATTGCTATATTACTAAACCCGTAGATTTTGGACAATTTATTAAGGTTATTACCTTAATTGAAGATTTTTGGTTAGCGGTTGTTAAACTTCCACCAAAATGAAATATGATCCTTGCCTAAAGCCACCTTTTTTGATGATTTTAGCCCCCTCCTGTATTCCCTATAGTTTAGCCATCACTTACCGAATATGTCTATTAAAATATTGTTAGTTGAAGACAATCCCGCGGATGCTGATTTTCTCCAAGAATTATTGGAAGATGCTGTGGGAATTGAATGGCAATTGACTTGGGTCGAATTTTTAAGTTCCGCTTTTATTGAACTGAATAATAGCACTTTTGATATTGTTTTACTTGATCTTTCTTTACCCGATAGTCATGGTTTAGAAACCCTTACCCGTTTACAGGAAACAGCTCCTAATACTCCGATGGTGGTAATGACGGGATTAGCGGATGAAGCGATCGCGTTAGAAGCTGTCCGTCTTGGAGCTCAAGATTATTTAGTCAAAGGGCAAATTAATACACAATTACTCACGAGGACTCTACGTTACGCGATCGAACGATATCAAACGTTACACCTTTTACGAGACAATGAACAGCGTTTTCGTGCGATTTTCAATTCTTCTTTCCAGTTGACAAAACTGTTAAACCCCCAAGGAATTATTATCGAAATAAACCAAACAGCCCTTTATTTTGCCGGACTTAAATTAGAGGAAATCATCGGTCGTCCTCTCTGGGAAATCCCTATATGGGGTTCCTTAAAGAGTATCCAAGAACAACTTAAAGAGGATGTAGAAAAATGTGTTCACGGGAATTTTGTCCGTCGAGAACTTGATTTATTTGACACATTAGGTGAAAAGGTGACCGTTGATTTTTCCATGAAACCTGTCAAAAATGAGTATCGACAAGTTGTGTTAATTATTGCCGAAGCCCATGATATTACGGAACGGAAACGGGCAGAATTAGAAATCCTAAAATCCTTGCAAAGAGAAAGAGAACTGTCGGAACTACGGGCGCAATTTGTGACGATGGTTTCCCATGAATTTCGTACCCCTCTCACCACGATTCAATTATCATCAGGACTCCTGCAAAATTATAGTGCTAAATGGACAGAAGAGAAAAAAAATAATCATTTCCAAAAAATTCAAACCGCGATCAAAAGAATGACAGAACTGTTAGAAGATATCCTCGTTGTTGGAAAAATGGAATCTCAAACACTTGAGTGTCAACCGGTGGAAATCAACCTGGAACAATTTTGTCACGAAATCATTGAAAATTTAACATTAAATGATAGTAATCAACATACCATTAATCTTTTTTCTAATAAGAGTAATTTGGTCTTACCAGCAGATCCAAAACTCCTGCGTCAAATGATTAACAATTTACTCTCAAATGCGATTAAGTATTCTCCTGGTGGCACTTCGATCAACCTAGAAATTAACTGTAAAAATGATGAAGTTATTTTACAAGTTCAGGATAAAGGAATTGGGATTCCTCAAGCTGATAAAGAACGAATTTTTGACACCTTTCAACGGGCGGGCAATGTGGGAAATATCTCAGGAACAGGATTAGGTTTAGCGATTATTAAACGAGCCGTTGAATTACACAAAGGCAAAATTTATATGCAAAGTCAAGAAGGTGTCGGCACTACCTTTACCGTGACATTACCCTTACAAAGAAACTGAGACAATGAGCATGATTAACCTAGGAAAATATCAATAACCATAGAAACGAGAAACCGCTTTTCTTATCTGAACAAATAAAAGAGGTAATAATGAATCCAAATTTATCAGAGTTCGCAGAAATTTATCTGTGCGCGATCGGGGAATATTTTAGAGAACCCAATGCCACAGGGTTACAACGGGCAAAAGACTTGGGATATTTAGCGATGGACGCGGGCTTAAGGATCACGGATATCTCGAATATTTATCAACAATCTTTAGAGAAAATTGTCGAAACCAATTCTACCTTAGAAAATGGTCTTCAGTTAATTAAACAAGGTACAGAATGGTTAACCAAAACTTTATCGGCATTTGAAAAACAAGAGGATCGTTTATATGAAGATAAAATAGCCAATATTGGGGAACAAGAAGTCATGGTAGAATCTCTCCCAGATATTCTTTTCTCCATTAATAAATTAGGCAATCTAACCAAATGGAATAAAGAATTAGAATTAGCAACGGGTTTAAATAGTGATGCTCTGAAAAACCAAAGAATTTTGGACTTATTTCAGGCAGACTATCGCTTTCTTGTTGCCAAAAAAATTTCCGAAGTCTGGGAGAAGGGGGCTACTAAAATTGAAGCCCCTTTTCTGACTTTAGCCGGTCCCCAACTTTATCATTTTAAAGGAATTGTGATGCGAGATGCTAAGGTCGAAGTTGTGGGACAGGTGTATATTGGTCGCAATTTTAGTCAGCAAAAAATTCGTGACGCGGCTTTACGCGAAAGTGAAGAGCGTTTTCGTTTGGTAGTAGAAAATATTGAAACGATTTTTTGGTTAAGTAATCCCGTCGAAAATAAAATTATTTATGTCAGTCCTGCCTATGAAAAAATATTAGGCATTAGTTGCGATCGCGTCTATGAAAATCCTCATGCTTTTTTGGATATTGTACATGAGGATGACCGTGATTTGATGAAGGTAGCACTTCCCCTAATTAACAAAGGGAATTATGATGGAGAATATAGAATAAATCGGGCTGATGGCAAATTGGGGTGGATTCATGCCCGTACATTTCCCATTTTTGATAAGCAAGGAAAACTTTATCGTGTCGCGGGTTTAGCTCAAGATATTACAGAGCGAAAGCAACAAGAAATGGCCTTAGAAAAATCGGTTTCTTTATTACGCGCTACTCTGGAAGCGACCGCCGATGGCATTATTGTTATTAGTAATGATGGTAAAATTATCGATTTTAATCAAAATTTAGTGCAGATGTGGCATATTCCACCGGATGTGTTATTATCTCAAGATGAAAATGAATTATTAACTTTTTTATTAGCGCACGTCAAAAAACCAGAACAATTAGTGAAAACATTTCATCATGAAATTTTTGTCACCTCCTATATCTTGAAAAATATTATCGAACTCAAAAATGGTAGAATTATTGAACAAGTCTGTATTCCCCATCAATTAGGAAATAGCATTAGGGGTAGAGTGTTTAGTTTTCGGGATATTACAGAAAGAAAACAAACAGAATTAGCCTTATTAAAATTAAATGAAGAATTAGAAATTCGGGTGATAGAAAGAACCCTAGATTTACAAGAGTCTTTAACAGAAAAAGAGGTACTTTTAAAGGAAATACACCATCGGGTCAAAAATAATTTACAAATTATAATAAGTCTGTTAAAACTTCAGTCTTATTCTATTAAGGATGCCTCAACTCTTCATATTTTCAAAGATAGTTATAATCGCGTTCATTCTCTGGCGTTAATCCATGAAAAGTTATATAGTACGGAATCCTTCGCGTCCATTGATGCGGCTGATTATCTTCCCAGTTTAATGGCAAATTTGTTAAGTGCTTATGGGCGAAATACAATTACTTTAAAGGACGCGATCGCGCCCCTTCAACTAGATATCGACACCGCGATTCCTTGTGGGTTAATTATTACAGAATTAGTGTCCAATGCGTTGAAATATGCGTTTCCTGAAGACCGAGCCGGAAAAATTATGGTACAATTACGCGATGAGGGTGATAAAATCTGCTTAAGTGTGAGTGATAATGGAATTGGTTTACCACCAGATTTCAGCATAGAGCAAAGTGAGTCCCTGGGATTACAGTTAGTGACAAACTTAACCCAACAACTAGATGGCTCTCTCGCATGGGATACAAGTAACGGGACTGCTTTTATAATTACTTTTACTAAACCGGCAACTTGCGGAGGAAATTCTCAATGACATTGACTAGAAAAATTTTAGTTGTTGAAGATGAAGCTGTTATTGGTATGGATATTAGAAATACCTTACTAAAATTAGGCTATCAAGTCCCCCCCGTTGTCATGTCTGGGGAGGATGCTATTGAAAAAGCTCAAGAAGATCAACCCGATTTGATTTTAATGGATATTCAGCTCAAAAAAGGGGGAATAGATGGCATTGAAGCCGCAAAAAACATTAGAGATCACTTAAGAATACCGATTATTTTTCTCACGGCTCATAGTGATGTTAAAACTTTAGAGCGAAGTAAAAAAACCGATCCTTTTGGATATATAATAAAACCCTTTAAAGAAAAAGATTTACATACAACGATCGAAATAGCTTTGGCGCGATCGCAAGGGGAAAAAGAAATGCTGAAGGTCTTAAAACAACAGCAAGATATGAATGAATTAAAATCTAGCTTTGTCTCAATGGTATCTCACGAATTTAGAACTCCCCTTGCCACCATTGCTTTATCCGCGGGATTATTAGATAAATATGCCCATAAATGGTCGATAGAAAAGCAAAAAGTTCATTTTTCGCGTATTATTGTATCAGTACAACAGATGACTGAATTACTCAATGATATTCTGACTATTGGACAAGTGGAATCGGGAAATGTTACTTTTAATCCCGATCCTATGAATCTGGAAAAATTTATGGAAGAGATGTTAGAAGAGAGAGAAACCCTTGATCAAAATCAGCATAAATTTCAATATCAATGTGAAGGGGACTTAACCAATGTGGTAATGGACGAAAAACTACTGCGACACATCCTCAGTAATTTAATTTCCAATGCCGTGAAGTATTCTCCCCAAGGAAGAGATGTCAACATAAAACTGCTGAGGAGGGAAAATTGGGTAAAAATAGGGATTCAAGATTATGGTATTGGCATTCCGCCAGAAGATAAAAAACGACTCTTTGAGATGTTCCATCGTGCCCAAAATGTCGGGACGATCCCAGGTACTGGAGTGGGTTTAGCCATTGTGAAACGGGCGGTGGATATGCACGGTGGAGAGATTGATGTCGAGAGTGAAGAGGGAAAAGGTACAATTTTTACCGTCACACTACCCCTCGATCGACAATCTCCCTTTGTTACCAGTGAAAACTGAGCACCTTTAAGTTAAGAAGTCCTCATCAATTATGATTGATAGGTGCTCTGAGTGTCATAATAGTAATTGAACGCTCCCTATCTAAAATACCCGCGATGAAAAAAATATTAGTAATAGAAGACGATGTGCTGATTTTGGAAAATGTCCTAGAACTTCTAGAAGCTGAAGATTTCCAAGGAATCGGTGCTCATAATGGTAAAATAGGTCTGGCATTAGCCCAACAGCAACAACCCGATTTAATTTTGTGTGATGTGATGATGCCAGAATTAGATGGTCATGGGGTACTCAGCGCGTTGAGAGGAAATCCTGTGACGGCTTCGATTCCTTTTATCTTTTTGACGGCGAAAAGTCAAATGACTGATTTACGAAAGGGTATGGATTTGGGTGCTGATGATTATTTGATTAAACCCTGTACGGCTGATCAATTGGTTAAGGCGATTCATGTGCGACTGACAAAATCGATCGCGGCTAAACAAGCTTTTATTAATGAAAATACAGTCTTAGCCGCCGCGTTAAGTAAAGCCTCAGAACAACTACAGCAGTTACTTTATTACGATCGCGTGACCCAGTTACCGAATCGACTATCATTACGCGATCGGTTTCAGGACTGTTTAAGAAAATGGCAGGTGGAAAAGCCCCTCGACGAAAAAATGATTCCCCTCTTGTATTTAGATTTAGATCGATTTAGCCGTATTAATGAAACTCTGGGAGAAGAAATCGGCGATGAATTACTCAAAGCAGTAGGAGTCAGACTCAAAGAAACATTGGCAAATCAAGAATTAGTCACTCACATCAATACCGATGAATTTGTCATTATTGGTGCGCCCATTACCCAAAAAAAAGAAGCAATTAATCTGGGCAAAACCATCCAAGAAAAACTGAGTCAACCCTTTAACGTTGCTCAACAGGAAGTGTTTCTCACCGCGAGTATAGGCATTACCCTTTATCCTGACGATGGCAAGGAACTGGAAAAACTCTTAAAGAATGGGAAAAAAGCGATGGAGAAATCGAAGGCGAGTGGCAGAAATACTAGCACTCTCTATACCGCGGCTTGGCAGATGAAAACACCGAATTTGTTATCTTTAGAAAGCGACTTATCCTATGCTTTAGAACGAGAAGAATTGACCTTATATTATCAGCCCCAAATCTCTCTGAAAACGGGTGAAATTGTGGGATCTGAAGCCCTAGCGCGTTGGTACCATCCAGTGCGGGGTTTAATTTCTCCCGTGAAATTTATTCCCATCGCGGAAGAAACCGGCTTAATTGATTTAATTGGTCAATGGGTGCTAAAAACCGCGTGTCAACAAATGAAAGTTTGGAATCAATCTTTTCAGAGTTCATTACGAGTTACTGTCAACTTATCAACACGTCAACTCAATCAAATACAATTACGGGAACAGATTATGGAAATTTTAGTAACAACCGGATTAAATCCCAAGGATTTAGAATTGGAAGTTACCGAAAGCAGTTTAGTACAAGATTGTGATTTGGCTGCCCGTCGCTTAAAAGCCTTAAAAAATCTGGGCTTACAAGTCGCGATCGATGACTTCGGGACGGGTTATTCCTCCTTTAGTTATTTACAACAGTTTCCCTTCGATACCTTAAAAATTGATCAGATATTCATCCGCGATCTGCCCAATCAGATCAAAAATGCAGCCATTACTGATGCTATGATATCAATGGCTCATCAGATGAATCTCAAAGTGATCGCGGAAGGGGTAGAAACCCAGGAAGAGTTACATTTTTTAAAGGAACATCACTGTGATGAAATTCAAGGCTTCTTATTTAGCAAACCCTTACCGAAAGAAGAGTTTGAAAAATTAGTAGCTAGTGGAAAAAAAATGTAATTTTCCCGTTCAAGGTTATGTCAGGGTGCATAAAGCTATAAAACCGAAAACCTGACAGACAAGAAAGGAGAGTAACAATGACTAAGATTTTGGTAATTGAAGATGAAACAAACATTCGAGAAAATATTGTAGAATTGTTAGAATCGGAAGACTTTGAAGCCGTCAGCGCGGCCAATGGCAATATTGGTGTTCAAGTGGCTAAAGCGGAACATCCCGATTTAATTTTGTGCGATGTAATGATGCCAGAATTAGATGGTTATGGTGTTTTAATGGAGTTACGGGGCGATCCTGATACGGCTTTAATTCCCTTTATTTTTCTCACAGCAAAAGCTGATAAAAATGATCTGCGCCAAGGTATGAATTTAGGGGCCGATGATTACCTAACAAAACCTTGTACACCCGATGAATTATTAAACGCGATCGCGTCTCGTTTAAGTCGTGCTGCGAAACAACTTGAAAAACTAAAAGCCTTGTCAGAGCAATTAGAAAAATTAGAAATAATTGATTCTTTGACAGGTTTGCCTAATGAAGCAGCCCTAGAAGGAGAGGGGGGATTATTTGAGAAAGCCCGGGCAAATTTTGATAAAAAGCATCAAATTCTCCCCTTTTTGAGTTTAGGATTAGACCGCTTTTCACGGATTAATGATAGTATTGGTTATTCCCAGGGAAATATTATTCTAAAAACCTTGGCTCTAAGAGTACGCGAGTTTGCTGAAAAATTACCAGGAACCGCGATCGTGCGTTTAAGTGGTGATGAATTTGGCATTATTTTACCACCGGTAAAAAAACAAATTAACGCGGTAGAGGAGGCAGAAAACTTATTAAAATTAGTGGCGAAACCCTTTGAAGTTGCCAATCAAACAATTCTCTTAACGGCAAGCATTGGCATAACATTTTATCCCCTAGCCTTCAATTTAGAAGAAATGCGGCGACAGGCGGGTGTCGCGATGGGAGAAGCCAAACGAGAAGGGCGAAATCGTTGTAAAATTTACACTCGTCCACTTTTTGAAGAAACGAGTTCTAAAGAGTTACATTTATCCGCGGAAATTCACCAAGCTTGGGAGCAAAAATTTCTCAAAGTTTTCTATCAATTGATAGTGGATATTCGCAAAAATAAAATTGTGGGAGTTGCCGCGGTACTCCATTGGGAACATCCCCGTTTAGGGGCAATTCCATCTCATCAATTAGACGCCTTAGTGAAGGAATCAGGATTAAGTGCTGTATTGGGGGAATGGATGTTGCAAGTCCTGTGTCAGCAAATGAACTTATGGCAATCTGCTAAAATAGCAGTACCCCTAGTTTCCGTAACGATCCCAGAGTCCTTATTTCTTAGTACAAATTTCCCAAATCTTCTGTTAAAAATATTACAAGATACAGGAGTTAAGCCGGAGTGGTTAGAGTTAGAGATACCCGCGGAGACTTTTGTACAAGATCAGCAGATTAACGCGCTGGCCGCCAAATTAATGATGTTGCAAAAATGGGGGATAAAAACAACCCTCAGTCAATTTGGTATTGGTCATACATCCTTAACATACTTGAAAGACTTGGCACTAAACGCGGTTAAGCTTGATGCCAATCTTATGTTAAATCTGGCTCAAAATATGCCGATGGTAAGTGCTATAATCCAAATTGGACATAACTTGAAACTAAAGGTAATTGCCGATGGAGTAGAAACGGACGTGCAGGAGTCTCTTTTAAAAAAGAATAAATGCGATGGCTACCAAAGAAAAGCATCTATTTCCGAGCCAGAAGTTAGACGTTTATTCGGCAGAAGATGGTTTTAACTTAACCAATGTTTGACATAATTGAGGAAAAAAAATGACTAAAATTTTAGTAATAGAAGATGAATTAGCTATTCGGGAAAACATTGTTGAACTCCTAGAGGTGGAAGACTTTGACGCGATGGGTGCGCCGAATGGTCGCGTGGGACTAAAGTTAGCACAGGAGCATTTACCGGATTTAATTCTGTGTGATGTAATGATGCCAGAATTAGATGGTTATGGGGTGTTAAAGGGGTTAAGAAGTGACCCGATTACCGCGACAATTCCCTTTATTTTCTTAACCGCGAAAGCCGATAAAGGGGATCTGCGAGAAGGGATGACTTTGGGGGCTGATGATTATCTGACAAAACCTTGTACTCCCGAGGAACTTCTTGACGCGATTAATACCAGATTAGAAAAATATCAGCAGCTTCATAAACAAGCTCAAAAAAGTCTGGAGGAGTTACGTCAGAATATTTCGCGATCGCTTCCCCATGAACTAAGAACGCCCTTGAATGGGATTCTGGGTTTTTCCGATTTAATTTTGATGGACTATGATAGTTTAGAACAAGAAGAACTCCTAGAGATGGTGGAGAATATTCGCACATCAGGCCATCGACTTTATCGAGTCATTGTTAATTTTTTAATGTATGCAGAATTGGAGATCACGGCAGGTAACGAATCTCAAGTGAGGGAACTGCGGAAAGTGCGGGAAAATTCTGTGATTTCTTTATTAACTGAACAAGCCAAAACTAATGCCAAAAATGTTAATCGTACTGAGGATTTAACATTAGATTTACAAGATTCTTCGGTGTCGATGAATGGCGATCGACTGAAAAAACTTTTGGACGAGTTACTGGATAATGCTTTTAAGTTTTCTAAGGTGGGGACTCCTGTTTCTGTCACAAGTCAGGTGGAGAATGACAAATTTATTCTTTCTGTGAAGGATCTGGGACGGGGAATGACACCGGAACAAATTACGGAAGTCGGTGCTTATATGCAATTTGAAAGAAAACTTTATGAACAACAAGGTATGGGATTAGGACTCGCGATCGCGAAGCAATTAGTTGACTTATATGGGGGTCAATTGCATATTGAAAGTGAACCGAATCAATATACTATTGTTCAAGTTTCTTTACCAATTTAGGGAATGGGGAATGGGGAATGGGGAATGGGGGAATGGGGAAATGGGGAAAGGGGGAAGAAATGAGCAACGGATTTTTAACGGATGTCAGGGATAAGTTATTTGTTGATTTCCCCATCGCCCATCCCTAATCCCTACCCCATCGCCAATCACCAGTCCCCAATCACCAGTCCCCAATCCCTATTAGACATCTCCCAAAAATCAGTTTTTTGGCAGGCTAACGCCTAGCCTACAGTAGTTTTTGGAGATGTCTATTTAGTATTTAGCCAATGGGGATAAGAATAAGAATTTTCCCGTTGAAAACTTTGACCCTGATAAGTCTGAGAAACCCAATTACCAACGGTTTGTAGATTATTCATTAAAGAACTCTCTTGACCAAAAACTTCAAAGGCCAAACACCACCAGGATTGCGCGTTAATACTTAACTGTAGTAATTCCATATTACAACCTTGGAGTACGGGTACTTCCAGGGGGACTGAAGCCAAAGAGCCACCCGGTAAGACTTGATAGAGACGCAGGGATCGCTTTTTCTTGACTTCAACCCATTGCCCTGTGGCTTGAATCCCAGGCAAAATCGGGGTTAAGTTATCGGGACAAAACCATTTGAGCCACTTTTCGCAGGTTCCTTCCCAATTTTTGCCAAAACGGACGGTTTCCCATTGGGCCATTCGCCATCGGACTTCTAAATCTTTGGCTCTTAGCTTTAATCCGACATAATCGCAATTGGGAATCTGTAGATATAACTCATTTCGTTCTTCTGGAGGCGCAACATAGGCCCCTAGTTGATCGGACTCAAACCAACGGGCGATCGTATTCGGTAACGCCCCCTTATTAAACCACCGCAGTTCTAAGCTGCTTTGCATATTCTTCCCTTCCCCAAACTGGCAACCAACATAGGACTCTGTAAAGATCCCTTTTGACAATAGTTCCATAAAATATCGAAAAAATTTTAACTAAATTTTAAGTTTGTCAACTTTGAGCCTGACGCGGTGTAATTGCCAGGACAAGTATTTTCCCGACAATCACCGAAAATCCCCTAAAATTGACATGGGTCTCCTCAAAGTGTTAGAATTGTCCATCACATGAGCCAATTTCGACCGATGACTACTCTGACATACTGTAAAGCACTTCCGACACCAATCGACGAGTTAAACCCACTGGGCAAAACTCAGCTCGAAATGTTTTTGAGTGCTTATACCAAAATATTCCACAAAGCGGTATGTGAAACGGTCAACTTTATGCTCTCAGGTGTTGACTTTAATAAATCTAAATGGCGGACACATTTACAAAACAATTATGGGATTAGCGCTCGACACACGGCGTTATCTCAGCCGCCAAGGGTGCCGTTGATAGTGCTTTAGAATGTCGGATTTTACATATCAAAACCTTAGACGGTAAAGCTAAATCCTGTGCGGCTTGGTTGAACAAAGCGGAAAAGAAACTGAAGAATGCTCGGAAATTTTACGCCGCCCCCAATTGGCCCGATAGTACAAAAGGGTGCGTTTTTCCCCAATCATGCTCTCTCAAATCTCGCCAAACGTCCTGGCAGAATTTACGGTTTCAAATCCATCACAAAAAGCGTAAATTACACAGATATCAATCCCAACTATCGGCTTTAAAATTGGCTCCAGTAAAGGGATCAGTCCCCCGAAATCAAGCCCTGGTAGGGACACGGCAGTGCCGTGTCCCTACTGGTTGTAAAAATGAGTCCTTTGGCAATCAGGTATGTCAATGGGATGGTAATAATTTAAAATTGAGAGTACCCGCCTGTTTAGAATCAAAATTTGGTAAGTACGTCGAGTCGAAAATTGGTGATTTCCCACGCAACATTAACCGATTACCAGCTAATTGTGCGAAGACTTGGCACTTCTATTACAAAGTTGGTAAGTGGTGTGGCGCGGTGAGTTTTACCCCGTCGGAAGTGACGCGGGTATCTCGTTCTGTAGATTATGGATGTATCGGTATTGATCTGAATCCTCTTTCCATTGGTTGGGCTTATATCGACCCCGAAGGGAATTTAAAAGCTCATCATCAAATACCATTACAAACGGGACTACCGAAGGGTCAACAACAGGCTCAAATTGTGAAAGCTTGTCTGGAATTGGCGAAACTCTCCAGCCATTATCAATGTCCCATTGTTGTTGAAAATTTAGACTTTTCTGCTCCCGAAAGAACAACTAAGAGAACGGGGTAGAAAATATGCTAGAATGCTTTCACATTGGGCTTATTCTCAGTTTTTCCAGTTGTTAAACTCTATTCTTTCTAATCGTGGGATAGAATTGATCACAGTAAATCCGGCTTATTCGAGTATCATTGGCTTGGTGAAATACCTAAAAATGTATGGTTTGGCTAGTGATGAATCCGCGGCTTTAGTGATAGCTCGTCGAGGGATGAGGCTATCTCAAAAGATACCAGGCTCCTTAACCGCCGCCTTTGAGGTGAACTCAACTAAGCACGTTTGGAGCCTGTGGAATCAACTGAATAAAAAAATCAAGTGTTCTGGTATGGTAACAACAAGACATTGTTACTATAGCATCTCTAACTGGGATTTCCTGGTCAACCTCAACACCGAGGAAGCGAAAGCACTAGGAAAGAATGCTTAAGAAACTTAAACAGCCTAGTTTGTCCGGCTTTGTCGGGTTTTTTTGAAGCTGAACTACAATGAAATTTATCTATTGCACCTCGCGCAGGGAACGAAACGAATGCTCAAACGAATTGCGGCAATGCTTCTGGTGATTCTCAGTTTTTCCTTAACCAGTTGTGTCTCCACCGCGAATGGACTGAAAAGTTATATTGACACCGCCGATGGCTATCAGTTTCTCTATCCTAATGGTTGGGTTCCGGTGACGGTATCGGGCAATGGTCCTGATGTGGTTTTTCGTGATTTAATTGAGCAAACTGAAAATGTCAGTGTTGTCATTAGTCCGGTGACTGGGAATAAAACTTTGACCGATTTAGGGACTCCTTCGGAAGTGGGTTATACACTCAGTAAAACAGCGATCGCGCCGGCGGGCTCGGGTAGAGAGGCGGAATTAGTCAACGCCGAAAGCCGTAACACGGGAGACAAAAACTATTACGTTTTGGAGTATGCGGTGAAACTCCCTAACCAACTCCGTCATAATTTAGCTAGTGTTGCTATTAGTCGCGGGAAATTATTTACATTCAATATTTCTGCTACTGAAGAGCGTTGGTTGAAAGTTAAAGATTTATTTGAGAAAGCGATTAAATCTTTCTCTGTTTATTAGAAAAAAACGGGAAAAGAAACCCGGTTTGGGAGCATCTCCTAATTGTAAATTGGTCCAGGGAGCGGAGAGCTCCCTAGCCCGATCCCGCCGGGAGCGAGAGGGAGCATCTCCTAATTGTAAATTGGTAGTGGGAGCGGAGAGCTCCCTAGCCCGATCCCGCCGGGAGCTCTCCGCTCCCACTACAGTTTTTTTTTGCTTCTTTGAAAGGCTCCTGATCTCTCCGCTCCCACTACAGTTTTTTTTGCTTCTTTGAGATGCTCCCCCCGGTTTCTAAAGAAACCGGGTTTCTCTCCTGCGGTTTCTGACTTTATACTCGCCTTGCTATCATTTAAAGTTTTCCGTTGAATACATGAATCTTCCTAGTTTTGTCCTGGCATCTGCGTCTTCTGCTCGTCGCCGTCTTTTAGAAAGTATTGGCATTTCTGCGATTATTTGTCCCAGTGATTTTGATGAGTCTCTCGTTCCCGTTACTGAGCCTAGTAATTATGTCCAAATCTTAGCACAAAAAAAGGCGAAAACGATCGCGCTTGCCTTTGAAGATCATCCCCATTATTTAGTTTTGGGATGTGATTCGATTTTGGTGGTAAATGGCGAAATTTATGGTAAACCCGCGGATGCCGATGACGCGATCGGGCGTTGGCAAACCATGAGGGGAAATGTGGGACAACTTTATACGGGTCATGCTTTAATTGATTTAGGTAAAAATACAACCTTAGTGCGTTGTCAAGTGACTCAAGTTTATTTTGCTAATATTCGCGATCGGCAGATTTCAGCTTATGTTGCCACCGGGGAACCCTTAAATTGTGCGGGATGTTTCGCGATCGAAAGTAAGGGCGGTTTATTCGTGGAAAAAATCGAAGGATGTCATACTAATGTGATTGGTTTAAGTTTACCTCTTTTACGTCAAATGTTAGAGGAATTAGACTATGATATTACGGATTTTTGGCAATAGGAGATAGGGACTGGGGACGGGTGATTAGGGAGAGAAAAAACCATAACTCATCTTAGGGAACTCTTAACAGGAAACAGGGAATAAATTAGACCTCATCTTTAGTCGAAACGTGATATAATGATGTAGGGAAATAAAATAAACCACAAAGACACAAAGACACAAAGACACAAAGGGGTAAATTTCTCGGATTTTGAGAGACTCTCTATTTTCTTTCCTTCGTGCCTTCGTGCCTTCGTGGTAAAACAACGGCTCACCTGATATCGCAATTCTCATACTTGTGAGGTACAGAGTTTTCTCGTTTTTCTTAACTCTTAATAGGGAACTCTTAACAGGAAAAATGGCATAAATTCGACATCATCTTTGTGAGAAACCGCGATATTATGCCAACATTTGACACTTTGACAAACCTACCTATCACCCATTACCTATCACCCATTACCTATCACCCATTACCTATTATCCCAGTAATTGATCGGAGATAGAAACAAAGTTTAATTGAGAAGGCGATACATTTTTCACCAACCCCAAAATATTACCCGTTTTCGAGTCTTGAATTTGAGTAACTTTCACCGTTTCAATTTGGAAATCTAACGTCCTCGGTTGTCCTAATGGATAGGGGCCATTAATATCGTAATCGCGGCGATCGCCAATAGTCATCGTTTTTTCTGTCAAAATAAGATCATTGACAGTCATTCCACCCGTTAATCCAATCACATCATTTTCAGATTGATTATAATCGAGAATAAAGTCATCCATTACTTCTTCAGGTTGGGTGAAACCATCAGAAGATGGTTGAGGAGTAGTACCTTGTTTAAAAGGAGTAGCAGTATCCCGTCGCAAAACAAAAACATCCGCGCCAATTCCACCCCAAAGTTTATCCACACCAGTATCACCAGTGAGAGTATCATTTCCCGTATCTCCTAGGAGATTATCATTACCTTTACTACCACGAATTACATCACTATTCGTACCGCCAAAAAGATAATCATCCCCCGCGTCTCCCTGCAAAATATCACTACCACATTCCCCATAAATAACATCATTTCCTTTTCCCCCCTTTATGGTATCATTATTACATCCTCCTTTTACAGTATCATTTCCCTCATTCCCATAGATTAACTCCGCCGAGTTACTTCCTTGGACAAAATCATCACCCGTCAGGGCACGCAAACCCCCCGGAGTATTATTCAGTAATCCGGGGGAAAGTTGCACGGAATCTGGGTTAACAGTCAAGTTAAAAAACTTAGGATCATACAAGGGATCATTCGCCGGATCAATGGGAGGTTTGGTAATAACTGGCACTGTTGCTGGTTGGGTATTTTGTTGAGAAATAACATTATTTTGCATACATTTTTTCCTGTCAAATCGGTTTACTAAGTAGGTGGGCTTAACTTAACCTCAAAGGCTGAAGTCAAGAAACTTCATTTCTTGGGTTTTCTGTGCATTTAGCCTGTACCAGTCTCACCCATGATTGCTATATGATGTAGATTTAGTTGGGTTTCGTACCTCAACCCAACCTACTCATCTGAGAAACGCTATATATGATGTAGATTTAGTTGGGTTTCGTGCCTCAACCCAACCTACTTATTAGAGGGGACGAGGAAACGGGTTGTTCGGTTCCATCCCTTACATTATATTTGATATTGTCCTATTTTTTCTTTTTCCCTTACGCAGAAACCGGGTTTTTACCAAAATACTTCGTTTCTACTCTCAATCTCGGTGCAAAAAACCGGTTTCTTTGGTGGGGGAATTGAGATTTTTTCCCTTTTGTGATATCATAGTTGAACAGTAAGGTAGTCGTGATCACAAAAATCATCAAAAACAGGAAATTCCATAATGACTTACGATTATGATTTGTTTGTAATTGGGGCTGGTTCCGGTGGTTTAGCCGCGTCTAAACGGGCTGCGTCTTATGGTGCAAAAGTCGCGATCGCGGAGGGTGATTTAGTCGGAGGAACTTGTGTAATTAGAGGTTGTGTCCCCAAAAAGTTAATGGTTTACGCCTCCAGTTTTTCTCATCTCTATAAAGATGCCGTGGGTTATGGTTGGAGTGAAGTTGAAAGTAGTTTTGATTGGACAAAATTGGTGGAAACTGTTGATAAAGAAGTTCATCGTTTAAGTCAATTACATATTAGTTATTTGGAAAAAGCAGGAGTCGAATTAATTTCCGGTTTTGCTAAATTCGTTGATGCTCATACCGTGGAAGTTGGGGAGAGACAAATCACCGCGGATAAAATTTTAATTGCGGTAGGTGGAGAGGCGGTAAAACCTGAGATTCCAGGGATAGAAAATGCTATTACTTCCCGTGAGATATTTCTTTTAAAAGAATACCCAAAACGGATGGCTGTTATGGGTGGTGGTTATATTGGCACTGAATTTGCTTGTATTATGAATGGGTTAGGGACAAAAGTTAGTCAAATTATTCGCCGGGATTATATCTTAAGAGGTTTTGATCAAGATATCCGTGTTGATATTCAAGAGGGGATGATGAAGCATGGTATTGACATTATCCCTGAAACTATTGTCGAGAAAATCGAGAAAACTGCCGAAGGGTTACAATTAACTTTAAAGGGTAAAGAGGAAACGACTTTAACCGTTGATACGATTCTTTGTGCAATGGGGCGTAAACCGAATTTAACTGGATTGGGGTTAGAAAATGCCGGGGTAGAAGTGACAAAAGGCGCGATCGCGGTTTGGCAAAATAGTCGTACATCTCAAGGGAATATTTTTGCTGTTGGAGACTGCACAAACCGGATTAATTTAACCCCCGTTGCCATTGCCGAAGGGCGTGCTTTTGCTGATACAGAATTTGGGAATAACCCACGCGCCATTAGCCATAAAAATGTACCTTCCGCAGTCTTTTCCCAACCAGAAGCAGCCACAGTGGGATTAACAGAAGAAGAAGCCAAAGCACAATTTGGTGACTCAATTAAATGTTATAAAGCCAAGTTTCGTCCGATGTTTTATAGTTTAACGGGAGCCGATGAAAAGACGACGGTAAAATTAGTGGTAGAATCCCATACCGATCGCGTTTTAGGGGTTCACCTGGTGGGGAAAGATAGCGCGGAGATGATCCAAGGGATCGCGATCGCGGTAAATATGGGAGCGACGAAAAAAGACTTTGACGCGACAATT
>Ga0209812_10000018_pt1 | contig 139335 bp, 116 predicted proteins | sample JI71714BDNA_FD_187502 | JGI IMG/M metagenome (GOLD analysis project Ga0209812, IMG submission 187502) | Wastewater effluent complex algal communities from Wisconsin, to seasonally profile nutrient transformation and Carbon sequestration -... | ecosystem: Engineered > WWTP > Effluent > Algae... | reverse complement strand
GACGGCTCGGCACGATCTCCCCGCAAATGCAAGAGCAAATTCAGGCCTTATCCCTCGAAGAATTAGAGAATTTAGGAGAGGCCTTACTCGATTTTTCCTCAGCCGCAGATTTAACCAATTGGTTCAACCAACGTCACCCCTAACTGTTGATAAAGCACTCCGTAGCGCGCTCATCGGTAATAGTGATGAAAAAAATAGAGCCGATCGCGCTCAAACTTCAAAAACCTTTAAAACACGCGATCGTAGAAGCTTGTATAAAAGTGAGGGTGAGGCAGTTAGCACAGTTATTAACTGAACTGAATGAGTTAAGGGAGGGCGAGAATTTATGAGTCGATACAGTATGATTGTTCAATGGTGTGATGAAGATCGGCTTTTCCTAGTCACGATTCCAGAGTTTGCCGATGATCGCGTGGTGATGCCTTGCACTCACGGTAAAACTCGCTCAGAACCAATTCATAACGGCGAAGAAGTGATTGAAATGTATTTGGAAGCGTGTCTTGCAGAAGGTGAATCTATCCCAGAACCCAGGATACTTCAAATTGCTTGATTGGTATTGCCCTTCTTGCTCCCAGTCAGGGGCATCAGAGACAATGTGATGGCAACAGGTTTGTCGTGGATCTTTCACCCCTATTCTCAAAAAATCACCTGAATAGAGGTTAAAGCTCCCCTACTTCAAAACAAACCTGAATACCCCTCAACCCGCCCCTAGTGTCATTTTTGTTCACTTTTAGCACATTTTTGACCGTGATAGGTATTAAGCCGTTACGAATTTAGAATGGCTAGTAAAACAGGATTCGGGCCAGGTGACAAGCAGGATGCTTGTCCTACTTTATGTGGTTTAATCGTCTTAGCTTACTTATTTTGTAAGACATCAATTAACGCGTAATAAGCAGGTTTGGGACGATAATTCGTATCAAATAAAAGGGGAGATTGAGGTTTTCCCGTAAAACCAGGAAGCCAAGAAAATTTATCAGTTAATCCCCAAACCGTAAAGCTTTTACAAGCCCTATTCGAGAGACAAGCACTCATCATATCAGCATAAAGATTCGCTGCTTTTTGTAATTTTTCCTCTTCGGTTCCCGGTCCATCGTATGTTTGCACATCCATCTCCGAAATATGCACATTTAACCCCAAATCTCCTAAACGATTAATATTCGCGAGCACATCTCCTTTTGGCGGAGCCCATCCCAAGCCAACGTGCATTTGTAAACCAACACCTGTAATCGGAACCTGTTTCGCTTTTAACTTTTTCACCAGACTATAAACCGCGTCTGATTTCGGGCCTAAACCATCGGCTCCATAGTCGTTATAATATAATTCCACATTGGGATCAGCTTCCCTTGCCCAACGAAATGCCATTTCGATATAATCAGGACCAATTCCTTGTAACCAAATTGTATTTCTGAGAGTTCCATCATCATTCAATGCTTCATTAACCACATCCCAAGCTTGCACTTTTCCCTTATAATAACCTACTACTTTATGAATATGATCGCGTAAAATCGTGATTAACTGATCGCGGGAAAATTTGCCCTCTGTCAACCATTTAGGAAGTTGAATATGCCACACTAACACATGAGCATGGACTTTCATATTATGGGATTTAGCAAAATTAACCAGTGTATCAGCCTCATCAAATGTATAAGTATTAGGTTGCGGATGTAAATATTCAAATTTCATTACATTTTCTACAGAAGCCGTATTAAATTGATTCGCGAGTAATTGCTGATAGATAGGATCTGTTTTGAGAGGAGGAATGGCGACAGCCGCACCAATTTCAATCCCACGTTTTTCGGCTAAACTCCGTAATGTTACTGAATTGGGCAGACAATAAGATGACAATGCCAGCGTTAAAGAAGCTGAGAGAATAAACAGTATTGAAGCGAAAAACCAACGACGTTTCATATTTATTTTATGCCTTTGCTATAAATGTACCCCGAATTGGGGGTTGTGATTGAGTAGGGGCAATCCCCCCGTGGTTGCCCCCAATTGTTATCCCGTGTAAGCCCTGAATAATCGGGGTTAAAGATGGCAGATTTTTAGGACAATTGGGCAGAAAGAGCCGAAATTTCCCAATGCTACTCTTTACACATAATTAAATAATTCGTAGCAATAAACCCGGAAACGGGAGCAGTAATTTCTATCCAATCACGTTTGTCTCCATCTTTATCTTTGATCAGTTTATAATCCTTAACCAATGTTACTTTCCCACCCGCGAGAACTCCTCCCCGTACCGTGGATTTTGTGGAAGCATCGGCGCGTATCACAATTCCTTTGGGTGCGACTCGACTTTCCACTTGACGACAAAGACTGGTGGTTTGTTTCGGTTGAGTTGCCTCTGGTTTATTCTCTGGTTTATTCTCTGGTTTGTTGTCTGGTTTTTTCTCTGTGGGTTTACTCCCTTGCTCGCCTCCACTACAGGGAATTAGGTTAAATTCATTATTAGGATAGCCACTGGAAATAAATCCTTTCACAGGTGCCGATATTTCTACCCAAAGACGGCCATCAGCACTTTTGAGGGTTTGATTATTAACTAATGTGATCTGAGTATTCATGGCTACTCCTCCCACCACTGACGCGGTAGCATTCGCCTGCGATCGCACCACTAACCCGTCTTTAGAATTAACCTGACGACAGAGGTTTCGGGTGGCTTGGGATGTTACGGATGTTTTCTGGGATGGGGAAGCCGCGAAACTGGGAAAATTAATACTCCCAGTGACGATCGCGGCTAAACTCAAAAAGATGAGGGACTTATTTTTGTAATCAACTGTTTTCATGTTTCTCACTCCTCACTAAACCACAAAGGTTGTTTTGATAAGACAAAAAACCGGGTTTCTAGTTTGAGACTCCCTCAAAAAGGAAATGGCATTGAGAAACCCGGTTTCTGCGTAAGTCTTACTCAACTCTTTAAGTTATATCAGAAAACGATTTAGGATGTGGGAGGAGTGTCTAATTCTGGGTTAATTTGTTTTTGGGCATTGCTGCGTTTACGCCACTTGACATAGATGGTAGAAAGGATCGCGGTTAAAAGGGCATAAGTAATGATCTCGATCCGCACTTCCTTTAAAAAGGGAATATTTGTCATCACTAAAACCAGGGCTAAACCGGTATTTCGCATAGAAGTAACAACGGCTAAGGCACTACGCAACTCTTCCGTTGGCCCTCCCATAAAATGTCCGATCCCCAGGGAAATTATAATCATAATACTCATCGCGAGCACAGAAATAAATTGCCCCTTTGTGAAAAGCCAAACTTTAGGAAGCGCGATGGCTAGAATCAAAACAAGCAGGGCAAGTAAAATGGTATTCCCAATTTTTGCAACGGGTTTTTGCAAGGAGTCTGCCCACTCAGGAGCGACTTCTCGCAGGAACATTCCTATTCCCAAAGGTAGCAATTGAGCTTGTAAAATTTGAGGTGCTACACTTTGAGGAGTCACATTCCATCCTGAGAGGGAAAACCAGTGTTTCAGCAATAAAACTACCAGGGGAATTGTCACGATAGAAAGCCATGCCAAAGACACTTGCAATGGTGCGACAAAATCAAATCTACCTACTTTTTTCGGCACTGTTTTCACAATCATGGGAGCACTGGGTACCGCGGCCATGATTAAAAGGACAATACGAGTGCTAGGGGGTAATTGGTGAAAAACACTAATGACTAGCAAAAATGCCGCGATCGGTACTAAGATATTAACCGCGAGAAAAGATTTCACCACTAAAACGGGCTGCTGCCAAAATTCTCTTAATTGTCTTAAACTCAGTCCTAATCCCAAGGAGAAAAGAACTAAGAAAATACCTATTTTTGCCAAGTTACTAATTATCTGTACGATATTAATTTGTTCCATGATCAATAAACTTATCCTATTTTCTGGTACTTTTTATGGCTGTCACTTTTCCATATTAACCTGAAATTTTCTATCCGTGTCCGAGATCCCACTTTCCGAGCCGAAAATTTTACCATCCATTGCAGAAACAGGGTTTCTTGGCGATGAGTATTTTTCTCTATCGCAATTAGACAGAAACCGGGTTTTTGTATCAATACCTTCGCCAAAATCCTCCCTTGTGGGGTGAGATTTTTCGTAGAATACCTTGGGGTTATTAAAAATCACTTCCCATAATTAGCCTGTAAGGGTGAGATCCACTGGGTATCAATCGGAAAAAATTGGTTTAGTATTGTTGAAGAAACTTGGCTTTTATGCCCCTTTGAAAAAGTGATGGCACAAGGAAAATCCTTATAGTATAACCACAAAGGCATAAAGACACAAAGGCAGGAAAAAATAGTCGGGTTAAAGCCGATTTTGATTATGTTTTCCCGATATAGCATTTTTAAATGAGATGTAAATGCAGGGCAGAGATCCCGTCACAGGCAAGATGCCTGTGCCACAAGTTTTACCTCTGAAATGGAAACACTATAGATCGAAAATCATAACAAATTACTCAATTTATCGGGAGCATCTCATGTTGGTAAATTGGTAGTGGGAGCGTCTCGCTCCCTATTAGATCCCGCCGATTCGAGACGCTCCCACTACAGTTTTTTTGGGGACCTTGAGATGCTCCCAATTTATCCTTTGTGCCTTTGTGTCTTGGTGTTTGATTTTATTCCCCTACTGAGGAAATAAAAATGACTCATTTTTCCTTGATAATTGTTCATCAATATCAGAAAAAATGGGTTTATTTAACAATCCCTTTGTGAATTGGTGAGATTTTGGCTCAGGTATTGTTGTCTCACAGACACGCGTCAAAAACCCGGTTTCTTTGAGGTTGGTTAAAGTTGTTGAAGGAAACGCAAATCGCTGGCATAAACGCGGCGAATGTCATCCATCCCATGAAGTACCATTGCAAAGCGTTCTACGCCAAAACCCGCGGCAAATCCGGTATATTTTTCGGGATCGTAACCTACGGTTTTTAATACATTAGGATCAACCATACCACAGCCTAAAACTTCTAACCATTTACCATTCCATTGTAAATCGACTTCTGCGGAAGGTTCGGTAAAGGGAAAATAACTCGCGCGAAAACGAATGGGTAAATCTCCAAACATTTTCCCTAAGAATTGTTTAATAGTGCCTTTTAAATCGGTAAAAGTTAAGCCTTCATCAATGGCTAATAATTCAATTTGATGGAAAACTGCCGCGTGAGTCGCGTCAACGGTATCGCGGCGATAAACTCGTCCGGGGGCGACAATTCTGATCGGTGGTTCGTGTTTTTCCATGTAACGAATTTGCACCGATGATGTATGAGTCCGTAATAGATTACCATCGGGTAAATAGAAGGTATCTTGCATATCACGGGCTGGGTGATCTGGGGGAGTGTTTAAGGCTTCAAAGTTATAATAATCACTTTCGATTTCTGGGCCTGTGGCTACGGTATAACCTAAACCGACAAAGATATCTAAGGCGCGATCAATAACGCCATTTAAGGGGTGGATTTTTCCTTGGGGACGATACACCCCAGGCATGGTGACATCGAGGGTTTCTGCTTCTAATTTGGCTTGAATCAGGGCATTTTGTAAGGTGGTACGTTTTTCGTCTAAAGCGGTTTGTAAGATTTCTTTAACTTCATTCGCGATCGCGCCAATTTGGGGACGCTCTTCTGGAGATAATTTACCCATAGAGCCTAAAATTTGGGAAACTTGCCCTTTTTTGCCGAGATAATTAATGCGTAATTGTTCCAGAGCCTCAAGACTAGAAGAAGACGCGATCGCGTTTTTAGCATCATCTCGTAAAGATTCTAATTGAGATACTATATCAGTTAATTGAGTGGTCATAGGAGAAGAAGAGACTAAAAAATTTAGACACTATTAAGTTTAACCTAATAAAGGAAAAAATCTCACGAGAAAAAAACAAAAAGGACGCGGATGAGCGTCCCTTTCATCAAAATTATCTGTAGAAGTTCTAAACAGCAGCAACCGCGATTTTCGCTTCCTTAGCAGTCAACTTTTCATAAGCTTCCCGCATCTTGAGACCTACTAGAACTTGGAATAAACCCGTCCCATTATTAGACCCCGGATATTCACGGTGTTGCAGTAACAAATGAGTTAATTCCCCTTGATACTTAGCCGAAGTGCTACTTAAATGACGTTCGATGTAAATCACTTCTTCTAAATTTTCAAACTGACCATCAACCTCTAAAATAGAGACTTCATGGCCATAGTAATTATCCGGGCCATAGTGCATTTTAATGCCCGGATAAGAACAAGTCAATTTGCGACCGCAGGGAATCCAGTTAATCGTAGAACCCTCATCAAACAAAAAGGCTGGTTTGAAATGAGAGAGACCTTCGCGTTGAATCATTTGGACTCGTAGGATCTTACGTTCTTTATCCTCTTTAATCAAATTAGTAGGTAATACTTGGATTACCACATCGGCAAATTCTTTTTGAGGATCGATATACGCGGTGAAATCTGGTTTACGAGAATTGATCGCGGCCATTACATCATCATAACTATGACCCCGTTCTGCCATATCGCGTTGAATTTTCCACGCGACCTTAACTTCATCGCTAATATCTAAATAAACGCTGAAATCTAAGAGCGATCGCACTCGTTCATCATATAAAGGATGAAGACCTTCAATCACGATAATGTGATTAGGATCGATCCGTTCCGCAGGATCGAGCATTCCGGTTTCGTGGTTGTAGATCGGCTTATCAATCGAGTGACCATTTTTGAGCGCGTTGATTTGTTCATACATTAAATCAAAGTTATTCGCTCTGGGGTCCAGGGCCGTAATCCCAGTTTCTTTACGTTGTTTGCGATCGAGACTGTGGTAGTCATCGAGGCAGATCACAGTAACTAACTCTGATCCGAACAAATCTGTCAATCTACGCAAAAAAGTTGATTTACCGCAACCGGAGTCTCCGGCAACGCCAATTAAAACCACGCGATCGGGCTTCATGGTCATTATATTCCCTCTAAACAAACAGCACTGTTGACAAACTCAAGTCCCTCTTCCCAAAAATTGCCGCCCATTGGTTAATACCCAAAGCTGGAGTGTCGCGCCCCTACCCCCTCAAAAGAGAAGAGATGATACCCACACACAACAGTCTGATGGCCGCCCATCAGGGAAGACTCAAGCAATTTTTAAGTTAAGTATTTCAGACGAACTGTGAGCTTGATTGTATCAGAAGGGGTGTCCCCTCACAATCTGTAATATTACGATCCCCGTCAGGGGATTGGTAATCGGTAATTGGTAATTGGTAATCGGTAATTGGTAATCGGTAATTGGTAATTGGTAATCGGTAATCGGTAATCGGTAATCGGTAATCGGGAAGCCTTCTTCCTTCTTCCTTCTTCCTTCTTCCTTCTTCCTTCTTCCTTCTTCCTTCTTCCTTCTTCCTTCTTCCTTCTTCCTTCTTCCCTCTTCCCCCAGTCCCCAATGACTAATTCGCCAGTGCCCAATTCCCCGCTCCCCCTCTCCGGTAAAATAAGTGGAAGTAAGAGTGAGCGCGATCGAGGAAAGACCCTTTTCAGGGGAAGTCCTGGGTTTGTGTGACTAAGTGACGGGAGTCATAAAAAAAAGAAATTGCGTCGATCGTCACATTCTTTCCGTAAATTATTCTGTATCGTTAAGGAAAATTCCATCATGTACAGTCCCACCTTATCAGGTGTCGCGGCGAATTCCGAATCGGGTAGCCGAGTCTTTATTTATGAAGTCGCGGGTTTGCGTCAGAATCAAGTTACTGATCAAACAAGCTTCCCCATTCGTCGTAGTGGCAATATATTTATTGCAGTACCCTATGATCGCATGAATCAAGAAATGCGTCGCATTAACCGTTTGGGTGGCAAAATTGTCAGTATCCAACCTCTGAATGCAGAAACACTCAAAAGCATCAACGCGACACCAGGGGAGGGAGTTCAAAGCGCGCCTGCCGCGTCTGCACCTAGTACCCCCTCAACTCCTGTGAAAGAAAAACATGATCAAAAAGATATTCCTGTGAATATCTATCGCCCTAACGCGCCCTTTGTTGGTAAATGTATCTCTAATCAAGAGTTAGTGCGTGAAGGCGGTGAAGGAACTGTGCGTCACCTGATCTTTGACATTTCGGCTGGCAATCTTCGTTATTTAGAAGGTCAAAGTATTGGTATTATCCCAGATGGCACCGATAACAATGGTAAGCCTCATAAAATGAGACTTTACTCCATTGCCTCCACCCGTCATGGCGATTATGTCGATGATAAAACTGTGTCTCTTTGCGTCCGCCAATTAGTCTATAACCACCCGGAAACTGGCGAAACAGTCTATGGTGTTTGCTCGACTCATTTGTGCAATCTTTCCGTTGGTGCTGATGTGAAAATCACTGGCCCCGTCGGCAAAGAAATGTTACTTCCCGATGATGAAAATGCCACTGTTATTATGATGGCAACCGGGACTGGTATTGCACCTTTCCGCGCCTTCCTGTGGCGGATGTTTAAGGAACAACATGAAGATTACAAGTTTAAAGGTTTAGCTTGGTTATTCTTCGGTGTTCCCTATAGTCCTAATATTCTCTATAAGGAAGAATTGGAACAACTACAACGTGAATTTCCTGATAATTTCCGCTTGACTTATGCCATCAGCCGTGAGCAACAAAATGCCCAAGGCGGTAAGATGTATATTCAAGACCGGATTAAAGAAAATGCTGATGAATTGTGGCAGTTAATTCACCAAGACAATACCCATACTTATATCTGTGGTTTGAAAGGTATGGAAGGCGGTATTGATGAAGGAATGTCCGCGGCTTCTAGTAAGTTTGATGTCCATTGGTCTGATTATCAGAAGCAATTGAAGAAGGCTCACCGCTGGCACGTTGAAACCTATTAATTTTCTCCATAAATAGGTCTTTTTCTTTTTCCCTATGGTGCGCGATCGCGCACCATTTTTTTTGTATAAACCGCAGATGAACGCAGATGAACACAGATATAATTTTGTCGGTGGGGTTGAAGACAAGGATATTCTTAGGCTTCGCGACTTCGGAAAAATTCTAAGGCAAAAAAAGACGCGGCTACACTTCCTGCAATATATATTTCACCGTTCATTATTTTTGTCATTACTTCTGTAAGAGGAATTAAGACAATTTCGATTTCTTCGGTAATATCTAAATCTCTATGGGGTGAGGGTTGCACATTTTCGGCTAAATATAAATGAATTTTATTTGTATCTTTGACGGGATTATCGGATAAGACTGCTAAGGGAATCATTGTCTGGGCAATATATCCCGTTTCCTCTCTTAATTCTCTGGCTGCCGCGACTTCCCCTGTCTCTTCGAGAGGATTAAATGCACCCGCGGGTAATTCTAATAAAATCTCCCTTAAACCATGTCGATATTGACGGACAAAAACGACTTGATTTTCACTTGTTACCGGAAAGACTAAAGCAATATCTGGGCGAATTGTGACAAAATAATCGTCAATAATTGTGCCATTGGGTAATTGTACCTTATCCTGTCGCACTTGACACCATTTGTTATTTAATACCCAGTCCGACTGTAAGACTTTCCACTTGTTAATTTTTGTCATCGTCTTTGCTGCTCCTTGGGATTTAGGTTCACCCCAATGATAAACTAATGACAATATCTATTATTATATTAAGATTAACCGGAATGCCCGATCGCGCTCGTGTCAATGTTCCATAGATTGTCTCTCAAATATAGAAACCAAAAGTTATGCAGTACCCTACTTTCCAACTATCTGTACTAAAAACCCTGAGTTTGGTGGGTATTTTAGCCCTATTAGGAGTATCTCATCCGAGCGCGATCGCGGTGATGCCCTCTCAACCGAAACTCATAGCCCTAGCCAGTATCTCCGAATGGCAATTCGATCCGAGCACTTCCCAATTAGAATTTACCCTTCCTGAAGGAATTTCCCCCCAATATTCCCTACTGGAAAAACCCACTCGTATTGTCATTAGAATCCCCAATCTCCAAGTTAGCACCGATAGCACTCAACTCTATGAAAATGGGGCAATTCGCTCCATTAGTTTAACTCAATCTCAACCCGAAGAGGCGAAAATCGAGATTAACTTTGCTCCAGAAATTACCCTAACGCGTGAACAAGTACAATTACAACGACAGGGTACTAATAATCGTTGGGTTGTGCGTCCCCAACTGAAACCACCAACCCCTACACCAAATAATATCGCGACTCAACCGAGTCCCGAACCCAGTCCTTCACCCACTCCCCAAGTTACTCCTCAACCGAGTCCCCAAGTCACTCCTCAACCAACTTTCACTCCTCCGACAGTCACAAAACCGACTCCTACTCCCGCGGTGGCGAGAGTTCCCGCGTTTCCTTCTTCTGCTTTGCCACCAACAGCACTGCCCCTGATGACAGTACCCGCGTCTCCTCCCACGCGATCGCGCCAAGCTACTGTACCCCCGCCACCCTCCACAACGATGCAAACCTTTGCACCCCCCTCAAGACAAGTGCCCTTTGCCACTCCGGGCAAAATACTCGCGTTTGGTGAACCTTTACCGAATCAAGGGGGAGAAACTAATGGCATTCAAGCACAACCTGGGAATATTTTATTGCCCGCGGGTACGACATTAACTCTGGTTTATCCCTTAGAAAACCCCTTGAAATTGGAACCAAAACCCGATCGTCAAGATGTCTTATTACTACAAGGGGGAATTATGGATAGTAATGGCGCGATGTTAATTCCCCCAAATACACCCGTAATTGGAGAATTTGTCACAAGTCAAGAGGGAAGTCGCTTTATGGCACGGGCATTTTATGTGAATGGTACTTCTATCCCCTTGGCCGCGGAATCTCAGCCCATAAAAGGCGCGGCAAAACCTTCCCAAGGGGCTCTGATTCGTAATACCAGTATTGGCGGGATCGCGTTATTACTGCTAACGGGGTTTTCAGGAATCGGATTATTAGCGGGGGCGGCCGCGGGCGCCGCGACTACCTTTGTCACAGCCCCTCATCCTGGGACAATTCAACCGGGGATGGTGATCGAAGTGCGTTTAACTCAAGATTTACCGCGATTTTTATATTAGAAACCGGGTTTCTCGCCGTTGTCTGTTGTCTGAAATGAGTGGGTTAAAGAAACCGGGTTTCTCGCCTTTATCTGTTGTCTGAAATCAGTTTTGGGCATAAGAAACCGGGTTTCTCACCGTTGTCTGTTGTGTGAAATGAGTGGGGTAAAGAAACCCGGTTTCTAATCTTCTGGGTAAGTCCGAAAAAATTATTTGAACCTTCTTGTGATAACTCCTGTCTAAAGCTCAGATTCAGAATTGCTCAGGAGTATCCACAGGTGTTAACAACGGTATCTGCCGATGTTGCTAATAACTCTGATATAGAGCTCATCGAGCGATGCGTCAATGGCGATCGCGCCTCATTTCGGCATCTCTATCGACGCTATGAGCACAAAGTCAGGGCAACCCTATATCAACTCTGTGGCTCATCCCTTCTCGATGACTTAGTGCAAGAAGTGTTTTTACGTGTCTGGAAAGGTTTACCGAAACTTAAACAACGGAACACTTTTTCGACTTGGCTCTATCGCATTACTTGGAATGTTGCCACTGATCAACGCGAAAGTTTTGCCAAACAACACTCCTTAGAAGCGAAATTATCAATACCCGATCGCGTGGTTGAGTCTTCGGAATTAATGAATTTACATTATCAAGACTTAGTGCAACGGGGACTCGATCATCTTAGTTTTGAGCATCGTGCTGTCTTGGTATTACATGATTTAGAAGATGTCCCACAAAAAGAAGTGGCAGAAATTTTAGGGGTTCCCGTGGGAACAGTCAAATCGCGTCTTTTTCATGCCAGATCCGCGATACGCCAATTTTTACAAAAACAGGGGGTTAATTTATGACTGAACCCATTGAGGATCAAAAACTGGTTTATTTCTTAAAGAGAAATTCCCCAATTCCTCCTGATAGTATCCCCGACTTAGAGGAACGAATAATAATTGCTATTGCCCAGGAGCCAAGAATTAACCAAACAACTGTTAAACGTTTATGGTTGGTTCCCGCCGCGATCGTGACGAGTGTGTTAATCACAGTATCAGGTTATTTCCTGTTCAAACCAACACAAATCCAACCCGTCGCCCAAGGGCAAGAGGCAGAATTAGAAGCTTTTCTCATTAATAATTGGGATAGTACCCTCCATGACTCCTCTGGAGATAAGTATAAGGAAACCTCTAATGAGGAAGACTTTTTCCGGGCAAGTTTCCAAGACAATTAACCAAGTATCAGCACTTATTTTTTTAGGTGATTATCATGTTTTTACGTCGTGTTTCTGTCTTAAGTTTGCTCATATTGTCTTTGGGAACTGCCGCGGCTTTTGCAGCCCCTAATCCCAAATACTCTAATGATAAATTGAATAATCAATCTCAAGGAGGTTGTCAAAAGCAACCTAATGGGCAATTGAGTAATAAATCTCAAGGTACTTGGCAAAATCAACGCAATAATCAATTAGGCAATAAATCTCAAGGCCCTTGGCAAAATCAACGTAATAATCAATTGGGCAATAAATCTCAAGGCCCTTGGCAAAATAAAGGCAATAATCAACAATTAAATCGTCAACATCAAGAGGATAAAGCAAATCTCAATAAAAACGAATCAAACCGTCACAATCAAAAAAATCAAAACAACTCACGGGCTATGATTACTTCTCAAGGTGATAAAAATCCAAGTAATCACCAAGAGCATCGTTAGTAGTTAGTAGGTTGGGTTGAGGCACGAAACCCAACGCATTTCTTGGGTTTTGTGCCTCAACCCAACCTACAAAGAAATGGCGAAGGTATTGTTGGTAATTCAGGGTTTCTCAGAAAATTAACCCGTAACAAATATTGATCGCAACCTCGACAGTATTTGACGTTTTTAATTGCGAAAACCATTGATTTTCTTCCTTCTTCCTTCTTCCTTCTTCCTTCTTTATGAGGTAATTATCATGTCTTTACGTCGTATTTCAGCCTTGACTTTGCTCATGTTATCCTTGGGAAGCACCGCGGCTTTTGCTGCACCGAATCCCCAACAATCTCTGCGCCAATATTCTGATGAAATTGCCCAACAAGCCGGACAAAAACCCGGAAGGGGGAATCCAGAGCGCGTATTTGAGCAACTCGGGTTAACCGATGCTCAAAAAGCAAAACTTAAGTCAATTCGCGATCAATATCAACCTCAATTAACCACTCAACGTCAAGCATTCCAGCAAGCGCAAAAGGAATTACGGACATTGATGACTTCTAATGCTGATCAAAGTCAAATTCTTGAAAAACGTACTCAAGTAATGGCAATCAAGCAAAAGTTAGACGATTTACATTTTCAAAGTATGTTGGCGATGCGTGAAGTTTTAACCCCTCAACAACGGACTCAGTTAGAGCAATTAATGAAACAACGTCATCAAAATATGAAAAATCAAGGACAAAATAAAAATAACCCCAAATAACGGCGATCGCGCCTCTTGCTCATTTATCCTTGATCCTGTACAATTTAAAAAGGAGAATGGTTATAGACTATTCTCCTTTTTCTGCTGAGGTAGAAACCGGGTTTAACAATACCTTCGTCAAAAATGATAAAAATCTGAAAATCCGTAGTAGGGGCGGTGGATGGTGTGTGCCCGCCCTCGAAGGCGAAGGTGTTGTTTAGATGATGACAAGAAATCGGGTTTCTGGGATTTCGGTTGTTTCTAGGAGTGAATTTAATTGCAGTATATTTATTTACATGGGTTCGCGTCGGGACCGGAGTCTTTTAAAGCTCAATATTTACGCGATCGTGTTTCGGAATTATCCCTTAATCTGGATATTCCTAACCTCAATAATGGCGATTTTTCTCACTTAACTTTAACTCGTCAATTACATCAAGTTGAAGCATTATTATCTCCCCTTAAACCTGTAGGGAAGGTGACAATTATTGGTTCCAGTTTTGGGGGAATTACTGCCGCGTGGTTGGCACAACGACAAGAATGTGTTTCGCGTATTGTGCTTTTGGCTCCCGCGTTTCAATTTGTTTCCCATTGGTTGCCATTATTGGGAAGTCAACAGGTGACAAAATGGCAGAATGATGGTTATTTATCGGTTTATCATCACATCGAAAAATGTGATCTTCCTCTTCATTATCAATTTGTTACTGATATGATAAATTACCCGGAAGTGCAATTAATTCGCCCTATTCCTACATTAATTTTACATGGAAAAGATGATGAAGTTATCCCCATTCAAGCTAGTCGTGATTTTGCCCGCGATCGTCCCTGGGTGACTTTGCAGGAATTAGACAGCGATCATGGTTTGGGAAATGTCCTTCCTGACATTTGGCTGGCGATTAGAAAATTTTGTTCTCTTTAAGGAAAATTCAATAAAGTAGTGTAGGATAACCGCCTGCTTTCGATCTCAAGGGAACCCCGACAAACAAAATAATTAAGTTATTCAATTTCTCTTCTTAAGTGTTAAAATAGGATATAGCAATCCTATTTCAATTGTAATATTTTTGTAGGGGCAATCCCCCCGTGGTTGCCCCGATTGATCAGGGGTAGGCACTCTGGCACTACCCCTACGTTTTTACCACAACCTATTTAGGATTGCTATATACTGCTGAGAAAGAGCATTTTTCTGTATCGTCAAAATGATATCGAAAAATTAAGTCAGAGCAATCTGGTTGATATTTCAGTCCTTTTTAGGGTTTTTTACCCCGAATTTCCATGACTCAAAAAGAGCAACATTCTGAGCTACATCCTGAAGAAAAAACTTTTCTCTCTACTCTCGCGATTGATATTGGTGGTAGTGGTATTAAGGCGATCGTTTTAAATCATTTGGGAGCTCCTATTACCGAAAGACTCCGCGTTGAAACTCCTTTACCAGCTAAACCTGAATCGGTTTTAAACGCGATCGCGTCTCTGGGTTCTCAAAAAGGAAATTTCGATCGCGTTTCGGTAGGTTTTCCAGGGGTTGTAACTCATGGTATCATCAAAACGGCTGTTAATTTAGATCCCGATTGGATCGGATTTAATTTAGCGACAACATTAGAAGATAATTTGGGCAAACCAGTCCGAGTTATTAATGATGCTGATATGCAGGGACTTGGTGCGATTTCGGGTAAGGGTGTCGAATTAGTTATTACTTTGGGAACGGGTTTTGGCTCTGCTTTATTTGTGGATGGTAAGTTAGTTCCTAATTTAGAATTAGGCCATCATCCTTTTCGTAAGGAGCAAACTTATGAGCAACAATTGGGACGTCTCGCCTTAGATACAGTGGGTTCTAAAAAATGGAATCAACGTCTGGAAAAGGCGATCGCGTATTTGCTCAATATCTTTAATTTAGATATTTTATATCTAGGAGGTGGGAATACAAAAAAAATCACCATATCTTTACCTGAAAATGTCAAAATTGTCCCTAATATTAGCGGACTTTTAGGGGGAATCGAACTCTGGCGTGAGCCGGAACATTAAGCGTTATTCTCTCTTTATTATCAACCAAAAATTTCTAAGTTAATCATGTTTTCTTTTATTCGTCAAGACTTGACAAAATTCACAGCTTATACTCCTCATCCGGGTGGAAATTCGGGGGAACCTGTTAAATCTCCTCTTCTTTTGGATCGTCTCGATAGTAATGAGTGTGCCTACGATTTGCCCTTGGAATTAAAGGAAAAGTTGGCCTTAACTTATCAAAATCTCATCGAAACTAATCGTTATCCCGATGGCAGTCATTTTGCCTTAAAAGACGCGATCGCGTCCTACGTTAATGAATCAATTACCGAACAGAATATTATAGCAGATAATATATCCGTTGGCAATGGTTCCGATGAGTTAATTCGCTCTCTTTTAATGGCGACTTGTTTGGGGGGAGAAGGTTCGATTTTAGTTGCAAATCCGACTTTTTCTATGTACGCGATTATTGCCCAAACTTTGGGTATTTCCGTTGTTAATGTCGGACGCAATGAGGATAATTTTGAAATGGATTTAGTCGCGGCACAAGACGCGATCGTGTCCCCAGAAAAACCTCCGATTCGTGTAATTTTTGTCGTGCATCCTAATTCCCCCACAGCCAATGCTTTGACAACCAATGAATTAGAATGGTTACGCACAATACCCGATAATATTTTAGTTGTGATTGATGAAGCCTATTTTGAATTTAGTCAAAATACGGTTTTGGGTGAATTAGCACAACATCCAAATTGGGTGATTTTACGCACTTTTTCTAAGGCTTTTCGGTTAGCGGCAATGCGGGTAGGATACGCGATCGCGCATCCCGAATTAATCGCAATTTTAGAGAAAGTGCGTTTACCCTATAATCTGCCCAGTGTATCCCAAGTTGCGGCACAATTAGCATTAACCTATCGTGAAAGTTTACTCTCTGTAATTCCAGAAATTATCGCGGAAAGAAGTAAGTTAATTTCAGGACTTTCTCCCTTAGAAAATTTGCATATTTGGCCCAGTAATGCTAATTTTATATATGGACGCGTCAAAACAGATAACCCCAGTAATTTAGAGCAGAAACACGCGGAGTTAATGCAGAAATTAAAAGAGCTAGGGACTCTAATTCGTCATACGGGAGGAGGGTTAAGAATTACCATCGGAAGCCCTGAAGAAAATGAGCGCACTATTGAGCGGTTTTTGTTAATAGGTAATGGGTAATAGGTAATAGGTAATAGTTACAGCAATTTGATCAGGAGCATCCCATTTTTGTAGGGGCGAAGCATTCGGACAAAGAATCTATAAGTCAAAATAGATAATTTATAATCCGAATGCTTCGCCCTCTCACTTCTGGTATTAGCCAAACCGAGATCCTCCCAATTTTATCTGTCTCAACTCAGGAGAAAAATGGTAGAAGTTATCATTTTTTTCCCTATTTGCCTATTCCCCATCACCGATTACCGATTACCCATTACCGATTACCCATTACCGATTACCCTATCTCGCGTGACGAATAGTCTGAGGAAAAACACCGATTAAAAGAGATAAAATGTCATCCGGTAATTGGGCGACAATTTCAGCACTAAAATAATGTTCTAAATGGGTTAATAACATTCGCGATCGTGCCAAAGAAGACTCCTGAGAAGTTAACTGATGTAATAAACGCACCCATTGTTGACGAATATTATAAGCTTTTACACGATCTTGGGAAGATTGAGCAGTTATAATACTAAAATCACCCACAGTAATAATCTGTTGACAGTCCTGATCTAATACACCACCAAAAGCAGCACCAGGCCCAGCAAATTCAGCATAAAAGGTTTTGATTAAAATAATACCACCGCGATATAGATTGTTAACCATCAGCAATTCGCCACTGTGGATCTGAGTCAAAATGTGGGACACTTGGGGATCTTCCATTCCTCTGTATCCAGTGTTAAGGGTTTCTCGTTTCACATTGATTTATCGGTTATTTTATACCCCGATGATAACATAATATCTAAAGAGTGTCACTATTGAGGCGGTTTCCTATGAATCAATATCAAATACAAGTAGAAAACGCGATCGCGCTCCTAAAAACCGATCTTCCTACCCTCTTTCACCAAGACATTAGCTATGATATCTATACTCAAGATATCTATTTTCGCGATCCCGTCAATACCTTTAAGGGAAAATTCAACTATCGCGTCATCTTTTGGACACTCCGCTTCCATGCTCAATTATTCTTTACCCAAATATACTTTGATTTACATGAAGTAAAGCAAACGGAATCTAATATAATTGTAGCAACATGGACGGTACGAGGTGATTTACGCGTCCCTTGGAAAGCCCAGATTTTTTTTAATGGTTATTCTACTTATAAATTAAATGAAGAGGGATTAATTTATGAACATATCGACACTTGGGATCGTCCTCCTAGTGCAGTTTTAAAACAATTTATTGAAACTCCCATTAATTTGTAGCTTGGGTTGAGTTGAGTAGGGGAATTTATCTCAATGATAAGGGCATGATCTTCTCAAACAAACCTAGGGTGGGAGCCTCCCACTGGGAGCATCTCCTAATTGTAAATTGGTAGTGCGGTGGAGCGTCTCGCTCCCTAGGAATCTAATAGGGAGCGAGACGCTCTGATGCTCCGCACAGGCTACGCCAACCCACTACAGGTTTTTTTGCAAATGTGAGATGCTCCCCTCCCACTCCCTATCACTCCCCGATAATTTTCTAATACTTATAGAAAAAAGCGAATTATTAAAAATAACGCGGAGATGACTAATTGCGCGCACATTACCGGAATACCATAACGCAAAAACCTTTTAAAGGAAATCGAGCGGCCATGTAATTCGGAAATACCCGCAGCAACAATATTAGAAGAAGCACCGACTAATGTGCCATTTCCGCCTAATGTTGCGCCAAACATCATCGCGTAAAATAATGGTAACACTTCCGCGGGGAATTGTCCAGCAAAATTAGGATCTAAAACCTCATTTGGTGCTAACCCCACATTCACCACATATTGTTTTAATAAAGGGACCATCGCGACAACTAAAGGAATATTAGGAACTACACTCGACAGTATCCCTATACTAAAAATTAATACCAGGGAACCCCAGAAAATATTTTTCCCTAAAATCACTCCTAATACCATAGATAAACGACTAATAACTCCGGTTTTTTCTAATCCTCCAATTAAGACAAAAATTGACATAAAAAAGATTAATGTACTCCAGTCCACATCTCGTAAAATATGATTGATACTGTCAATTTTACTATGATGAGCTAATAATAACGCGAGGGCGGCTCCTAATAACGCGACTGCCGCGGGAGAAATTGGGACTGGCAGCATTTCTCCTACCACAAAAAAGATTAAAACAAACGCGATAATGATTGCACCAACAGCTAATATTCTCGGATGATTAATTTGAGGATGGGGTAAATTTTCTAAATTTTCTAATTCGGTGCGCCAAATTTGGGAAAATAACCAAGGTAACATGACTAAAATTGTAACGATCGCGAGCACCCCTCCCAAACTCAATCGCAGCAGATAATCAGCAAAAGTAATATTAATCGCGTCTCCCACAATATAAGTCGCGGGATCACCCACTAAAGTTAACAAACCTGCACTATTGGCGACAAATACCATTAAAATTAATAAGGGCACAAAGTCCACCCCAATTTCAGAAGCCAAAGGTGGAATTAAAGGAGCTAATAACATCACCGTTGTGGCATTGGGTAAAATCGCACAAATCGGCGTAGTAATTGCCACAATTCCTAAAAGTAAATTTTTGCCTTTCCCCTTGGCTAAGATCACCATTTTTGTTGCTAAATAATCAAAAATTTTGGTAGGCTCAAAGGCTCTAATTAATACCATGACACCAAAAAATAAACCTAAAGTGCCATGAGCGCGACTAATATAGCCGATCGCGTCATTTAAGCTCATTACATGAAAAAAGACTAAAAGCAATGCACCTAAAAAAGCCGCGATTGTTAAATGTATCCATTCTGTTATGACTAAAAAAATTACCCCTAAAAAAGTAACGGTTGCCACAATAGCAGGGAAATTCTCCATAAACACATTCCTCCAGAGGATTTTAGATTTGGGATGTTATACCCGCGATCGCTTCATATCAAAAAGATCAGATAAGATATCATTCTATCTTTATCTACATTTATCTATGCTTTCCCTTATAAAAAATTAACGTTGTCAAGCTCTCAGCCTTGAGGTTTCACCTAGAATAGGGGCTTATCAAATAGAGAAACTTGAAAACAAAACTCTACTCCAAAAGTTTCTGGCTTGTGGAGCCTTCTCTATTGACTCAGAAGACGCGATAGCCTGAGTGCTACGCACACGCGACGCGAAGGGCTCAAGGGCAGCTATCGCGTTTCTCACCACTCACCTAAGTATCAGAAACCGGGTTTCTTTGATCGCTCTGGAAATTCCCCTCTTTTTCTGATAAAAAAAACAGGTTTTTTACCCACAGAAAAACAGGGTTCCTTTGAGTAAGAAGAAACCCTGTTTTTCACTCACAGAAGACTTATTTTGACTTAATAACTAACACAGAACAAGGCGCATCAGAAACAACTTGACTACTCACAGAACCCTCTAAAATACGCTTAAAACCAGTTAATCCTCGACTCCCAATGATTATTAAATCCACCTTGTAAATATTAACCAGACGGATAATTTCTTCCGCAGGATCGCCCGTCACAATTTCAATCTCACTCGGATAAGGTAATTTATCTCGATAAGACTCTAACAATTTTTCCACAGTCATATAGGGTATTTCCACCACTGTGTCAAAATCAGATTTCACTGCATCAATGACATGAGTCAAAATCACTTTGGGATTTGATTTAAAATTCAGTCCTTCTAAAACTTTAATTAATTGATCTGTTGATTGAGAACCGTCGATCGCGACTAAAACTGTTTGCCATGCCATGAGCTTTTTAACTAAAAATTTGAGATTTTTCGGAACTTAGAGGAATAACAATTGATTAAGGAAGAAAACATTTATTTGAAAAGGCTGAGATTGTTGGGAAAGTATCAACAATCTCTGCAAAACCTTCCGTGTTATCCTATCACAAATCACACCATAAAATCTCAACCTTTAATCACTTTGCGGTTCCATCCGTAAGCGCACAGAGTCCGCGTGAGAAGGTAAACCTTCGGTAGTCGCTAAGACATTGACTGCTTTCGCGACTTTTTGTAAGGCTTTATGGGAGTATTGAATCAAACTAGAATGCTTCATAAAGGTTTCTACCCCTAAAGGTGAAGCATAGCGAGCCGCGCCCGATGTTGGTAATGTATGATTCGGTCCGGCTAGATAATCTCCCACGGCTTCGGGTGTGGAACATCCTAAGAAAATTGCCCCCGCGTGACGGATATTTTCTAATAATGCCCAAGGATCTGCGACTTCTAATTCTAAGTGTTCCGGGGCAAATTCATTAGATAATTCCGCGGCCGATTTCAGGGAGTCCACTACCACGACTAAACCATAATGCGCGATCGCTTTTTCTGTTAAAGTCCGTCGTGGATGGTTGACTAATTGACGATCAACTTCGGAAACCACTTGTCGTGCTAAGGCCGAATCATCCGTTAATAAAATAGCAGAGGCCATCGAATCATGTTCCGCTTGAGCTAACATATCCGCAGCAACATGAACTGGATTCGCGGTACTATCGGCGATAATCAAAACTTCCGAAGGGCCCGCTAAGGAGTCAATGCCCACGGTACCATAAACTAATTTTTTCGCCAACATGACATAAATGCCACCGGGTCCCGTGATTAAATCAACTTTAGGGATAGTTTCCGTACCGTAGGCCATTGCCGCGATCGCCTGAGCCCCTCCCACTCGATAAATCTCATGGACACCCGCTTCCTGGGCAGCCACTAATACCGCGGGGTTAATCTTTTTCTCTGTACCCACAGGGGTACACATGACAACGCGGGGAACTTTCGCGACTTTCGCCGGCACCGCGTTCATTAATACTGTACTAGGATAAGACGCTTGACCGCCAGGAACATAAATACCAGCGCGATCGACGGGAGTATAGCGTTTCCCTAATACCACTTCATCCTCGCCAAAATGTACCCAAGATTGGGGAACGCGTTGACGATGGAAAGCCTCGATCTGTTGACAAGCCAACCGGATCGAGTCTAATAAGTCCTTGGAGACTTGTTGATAGGCCGCGTCTAACTCCGCACCCTTCACCCGCAATTCATCGGGCGCAAGGGTAATCTGGTCAAACTCCGCGGTATAGTGTAACAGAGCTTTATCGCCCTTCACTCGAACACTGTGCAGGACTTCGCGCACTGTGGCTTCTTTGTGAACAATAACATCGCCGTGGGTGCGATCGCAGATCCGTCGCAGTTCAGCTTGTGCTTCAACCCACTGAGTAATAATTCGCAGCATGGATCTTAGGAATGCCAACCGTAAAGGAACTCGTCAGAGAACTTGAAACCAGGAAACATTGGGATTTGAGATTTCGGATTTTGGATTTTGGATTTCGGATTTGAGATTTCGGATTTGAGATTTTGGATTTGAGATTTTGGATGGCAGGCAGGATGCCTACCCTACCCCTTCTTCCCTCTTCCCTCTTCCTTCTTCCTTCTTCCCTCTTCCTTCTTCCTTCTTCCTTACTGCCCTCTTCCCTCTATTATGGCGAAGCCGTCGTCTTTTTGTATAGGTTAATGTATTTTTACGGGAATGGAATTTTTGCACCGAGAGATGTTATATTAGTTTGTCCGGTACTTTGTATGTTAATAAGGCATATTGCCCAAAAATAAACCCAGCTTTCACCAAGACAACTATGGCCAATATTAAATCTGCCGCGAAACGAGTCGAGATTGCCGAGCGTAACCGCTTGTACAACAAGTCTTACAAGTCCGCGGTGAAAACTCTGATGAAAAAATATTTTGCCGCCGTTGAGAAATACGCGGCCTCCCCCTCTGAGGAATTAAAGAAGGAAGTCCAAGAGCGGATGTCTGAAGCTTTCAGCAAAATTGATAAAGCTGTTAAGCGTGGCATTCTCCATCGTAACAATGGCGATCGGAAAAAATCTCGTCTGGCGCGTGCCCTCAAACGCCAAACCTCCGTCGCCGCTTAATCATATTTTGGATTTTGGATTTTAGATTTGTGATTTTTTCGGAATTTAATCTAAAATCTAAAATCTCAAATAAATTTTAGTCTATGCAGTTAATTGATACTCATGTACACATCAATTTTGATGTGTTTAACGGGGAATTAGATGAGATTCGGGAACGATGGCGAAACGCGGGAGTCGTACATTTAGTTCACTCCTGTGTCGAGCCAGAGGAGTTTACCAGTATAAAGACGATCGCGGATCGGTATCGAGAAGTCTCCTTCGCGGTAGGGTTACATCCCCTCGATACCGAGAAATGGACAGAAGAAAAGGCTAATGAAATTTACACCTTAGCCAAATCCGATGCCAGAGTAGTAGCCATTGGAGAAACCGGATTAGACTTTTATAAAGCCGATAACCAAGAGCAACAAAGGTCAGCATTTGAGGCACAATTAGAAATTGCCCTGAAGCTGAATAAACCTGTGATCATCCATTGTCGGGAAGCCGCGGAAGCCACAGCCGAAGTCTTACGAGACTTTATGGCTCGTCGAGGTAAAGTCCGAGGAGTGATGCACTGTTGGGGAGGGACACCGACGGAAACCCAATGGTTTCTCGATTTAGGATTCTACATCAGTTTTAGTGGTGTTGTCACCTTTAAGGCCGCGAAACAGGTTCAAGAATCTGCCATGATGGTAGAACCATCTCGGCTATTAATCGAAACCGACTGTCCCTTTCTCGCGCCCGTCCCCATGCGGGGCAAACGCAACGAACCCGCCTATGTACTGCACGTCGCCGAACAAGTCGCGAAATTGAGAGGAGTTTCCTTAGAAACATTATGTCAAGAAACCACTCAAAATGCTTGTGAATTGTTTGGAATTTCTTTGTAACGGGAGGAGCAATGAGAAATGAAGGAGCCAAAAAAGAACCCATCGAGAGGGGAAAAAAACATAAATGAGAGATAAAAAGATCACTTTATCTCTCATTTAGCCACTTCAAAACTCTACAAAATCTGGCCATCATCCCACACCAATTTTAGGTTTTAGATCCTTGGATAAATCCCATCCAAAATCCGAAATCCAAAATAAAAAATCAATCGAGGAGACCCATGACTACTCAACACTACTTAGAGACTTATAGCTTACCTGATTTAATAGAAATTCAACGAGCCTCCTTTCGTTGGTTTCTGGAAGCAGGTTTAATTGAGGAGTTAGACAGTTTTTCTCCCATTACCGACTATACAGGTAAGTTAGAGCTCCATTTCATGGGCAAAGACTTTAAACTGAAACGGCCGAAGTATGATGTCGATGAAGCGAAACGACGCGACAGTTCCTACTCGGTGCAAATGTATGTTCCCACCCGTCTTATTAACAAAGAAACGGGGGAAATTAAAGAACAAGAAGTCTTTATTGGTGACTTACCATTAATGACGGAACGGGGTACTTTTATTATTAATGGTGCGGAGCGCGTCATTGTCAATCAAATTGTGCGATCGCCGGGTGTTTATTATAAATATGACATTGATAAAAATGGTCGGCGTACCTATAACGCGTCTTTAATTCCGAACCGAGGGGCTTGGTTAAAATTTGAAACGGATAAAAATGACCTGGTTTGGGTGCGTATTGATAAAACCCGGAAATTAAGCGCTCAGGTATTACTGAAGGCTCTGGGTTTACCCGATAGTGAAATTTATGACTCCTTACGACACCCAGAATATTATCAAAAAACCGTAGAAAAAGAAGGGCAATTTGGGGAAGAAGAAGCCCTGATGGAACTCTATCGCAAATTACGTCCTGGGGAACCCCCAACGATTCAGGGTGGGGAACAGTTATTACAATCACGTTTCTTTGACCCCAAGCGTTATGATTTGGGTAAAGTTGGACGTTATAAACTTAATAAAAAATTGCGTCTCAATGTCCCTGATACCATGCGGGTATTAACTTCCCAGGACATTTTAGCCGCGATCGACTACTTAATTAATTTAGAGTTTGATATTGGTCAAACCGATGATATTGACCACTTAGGAAACCGTCGAGTTCGTTCCGTGGGAGAGCTCTTACAAAACCAAGTACGAGTAGGGCTCAATCGTTTAGAGAGAATTATTCGTGAACGGATGACGGTTTCGGATTCTGATTCCCTTTCTCCCGCGTCCTTGGTGAACCCTAAGCCCCTTGTCGCCGCGATCAAGGAATTTTTCGGGTCTTCTCAATTGTCCCAATTCATGGATCAGACGAATCCTTTGGCAGAATTAACCCACAAACGGCGTTTGTCTGCCTTGGGCCCAGGAGGTTTAACACGGGAACGAGCCGGGTTTGCCGTCCGTGATATTCACCCCTCTCACTATGGTCGCATTTGTCCCATTGAAACACCAGAAGGTCCCAACGCGGGGTTAATTGGTTCTTTGGCGACTCATGCACGAGTTAATCCCTTTGGGTTTATCGAAACGCCTTTCCATCCCGTGAAGGATGGGCGGGTGTTACGGGAGCAGATTCGTTATATGACTGCGGATGAAGAGGATGATCTGCGGGTAGCACCAGGGGATATTCGGACAAACCAAGATGGTTATATTTTGGGTGATACAGTCCCCGTGCGTTATCGTCAAGAATTTACCACGACAACGCCGTTACAGGTTGACTACGCGGCGATTTCCCCGGTTCAAATTGTCTCGGTGGCGACATCTTTAATTCCCTTCCTCGAACATGATGACGCGAACCGTGCCCTGATGGGATCTAACATGCAGCGTCAAGCCGTGCCCTTATTACGTCCCGAACGGCCTTTAGTGGGGACGGGTTTGGAAGCGCAAGCGGCACGGGATTCTGGGATGGTGATCGTTTCTAAGACGGATGGGGAAGTGACTTATATTGACGCGACAGAAATTCGTGTCCGTCCCACCGTGCCAGAAGGTGAACCCCAACCCCATGAAATGAAGTACCAGTTACAAAAGTATCAACGCTCTAACCAGGATACTTGTTTAAATCAACGTCCTTTGGTTTATGAGGGTGATCAAGTGGTCGCGGGTCAGGTACTCGCGGATGGTTCATCAACTGAAGGCGCGGAATTGGCTTTAGGTCATAATATCCTAGTCGCGTATATGCCTTGGGAAGGTTATAACTATGAGGACGCGATTCTGATTAGTGAGCGACTGATTTCTGATGATGTTTATACTTCCATTCACATTGAAAAATACGAGATTGAAGCACGTCAAACGAAATTAGGCCCTGAAGAAATTACCCGTGAAATTCCTAACGTCGGTGAAGATGCCCTACGTCAATTAGATGAAAATGGCATTATCCGTAAAGGAGCCTGGGTTGAATCTGGGGATATTTTAGTAGGTAAAGTGACACCTAAAGGGGAGTCAGATCAACCCCCAGAAGAAAAATTATTACGGGCTATTTTCGGTGAAAAAGCTCGTGATGTCCGTGATAATTCTCTGCGTGTTCCTAATGGTGAAAAAGGTCGTGTAGTTGATGTGCGGGTGTTTACTCGTGAACAGGGGGACGAATTACCTCCTGGGGCAAATATGGTTGTCCGTGTCTATGTTGCCCAAAAGCGCAAGATTCAGGTGGGTGATAAGATGGCCGGCCGTCACGGAAATAAAGGCATCGTTTCTCGTATTTTGCCATTAGAAGATATGCCTTATTTACCCGATGGTACTTGTGTTGATATTGTCTTAAATCCCCTGGGGGTTCCTTCACGGATGAATGTGGGACAAATCTTTGAATGTCTTTTGGGATGGGCTGGCCATAATCTCAATCTCCGTTTTAAGATGGTGCCCTTTGATGAAATGCACGGTGCAGAAAAGTCTCGTGAGAGTGTTCATGGTAAGTTGAAGGAAGCCCGTGAGAAACAGCGTAAGGATTGGTTATTTAATGAGGATCATCCGGGTAAAACCATTGTTTATGATGGCCGCACCGGTGAGCCTTTTGATCGCCCTGTGACTGTTGGCATCGGGTATATGTTGAAGTTGGTTCACTTGGTTGATGACAAGATTCATGCGCGATCGACGGGTCCCTATTCTCTGGTGACTCAGCAACCTCTGGGGGGTAAGGCTCAACAAGGGGGGCAACGCTTTGGAGAAATGGAAGTTTGGGCTCTGGAAGCCTTTGGCGCGGCTTATACCTTACAGGAACTTCTTACGGTTAAATCCGATGATATGCAAGGCCGTAATGAGGCTCTCAACGCGATCGTTAAAGGTAAGGCAATTCCTCGTCCGGGTACACCTGAGTCCTTTAAGGTATTAATGCGTGAGTTACAGTCCCTCTGTCTTGATATCGCGGTGCATAAGGTGGAAACCGCCGACGACGGTACATCCCGTGAGGTGGAAGTTGACCTCATGGCCGATCTCCCCGGACGGCGATCGCCTTCTCGTCCTACTTATGAATCCATTACCCGTGAGGAGTTGGAAGACGACGCGTAACTGCTGACAGTGCCGCGTGAAGGATGAAGTAATAAAACACGAAGGCACTAAGGCACTAAGGATGAGGGGAGAGGGAAAGATATTTTTAATCCCCATTCCCCAATCCTCAATCACTAATTCCTATTCCCTATTAGATATCTCCTAAAACTACTGTAGGGTAGGCATCCTGCCTGCCATTAATCTGATTTTTAGGAGATGTCTATTACCCATTCCCCATTCCCCATTACCAATTACCCCTTCCCCGGAGTCCTTATGCCAAAAATTGAACAACGCTTTGATTATGTGAAAATTGGTCTCGCGTCTCCCGATCGTATTCGTCAATGGGGTGAGCGTACTCTTCCTAATGGTCAAGTTGTTGGTGAAGTGACCAAACCAGAAACTATTAATTATCGTACCCTCAAGCCAGAGATGGAGGGTTTATTCTGCGAAAAAATATTCGGCCCGGCAAAGGATTGGGAATGTCATTGTGGTAAGTATAAACGTGTTCGACATAGAGGTATTGTTTGCGAACGCTGTGGAGTTGAAGTAACTGAGTCTCGCGTGCGCCGTCATCGTATGGGCTTTATTAAATTAGCCGCCCCCGTTGCCCATGTTTGGTATCTTAAGGGCATCCCTAGCTACATGGCGATCCTTTTGGATATGCCCCTACGCGATGTGGAACAGATTGTTTACTTTAATTCTTACGTTGTCCTTAACGCGGGTAATTCCGATAAGCTTTCTTATAAACAATTGCTGACGGAAGATCAGTGGATTGAAATTGAGGATGAACTTTACAGTGAGGATACTCAATTAGCGGGTATTGAGGTTGGTATTGGTGCGGAGGCTCTTGAGGTTTTATTACAAAATTTACCTCTGGAAGCCGAAGCAGAACAATTGCGTAAGGATATCGAAGGCTCTAAGGGACAAAAACGTGCCAAATTAATCAAACGCCTTCGGGTTATTGATAATTTTGTCGCGACAGGTTCTCAACCAGATTGGATGGTTCTCAGTTATATTCCTGTTATTCCACCTGACTTGCGTCCGATGGTTCAATTAGATGGTGGTCGTTTTGCGACGAGTGATCTAAATGACCTCTATCGTCGTGTTATTAATCGTAATAACCGCCTCGCTCGTCTCCAAGAAATTCTCGCACCGGAAATTATTATCCGTAATGAAAAACGGATGCTTCAAGAGGCCGTTGACGCGTTAATTGATAATGGTCGTCGCGGTCGTACTGTGGTGGGTGCGAATAATCGTCCTCTGAAATCTCTCTCGGATATTATTGAGGGGAAACAGGGTCGTTTTCGTCAAAACCTACTCGGTAAACGGGTGGATTATTCCGGTCGTTCTGTTATTGTTGTGGGTCCCAAACTGAAAATTCATCAGTGTGGTTTACCCCGTGAAATGGCGATCGAACTCTTCCAACCCTTTGTGATTCATCGTCTGATTCGTCAAGGTCTTGTTAATAATATTAAGGCCGCGAAAAAGTTAATTCAACGCAATGATGGGAGCATCTGGGATGTCTTGGAAGAGGTGATTGAAGGACACCCGGTTTTACTTAACCGTGCTCCGACTCTTCACCGTCTGGGTATTCAGGCTTTTGAACCTATTTTAGTGGATGGTCGTGCTATTCAATTACATCCTCTGGTTTGTCCGGCTTTTAACGCGGACTTTGATGGAGACCAAATGGCCGTTCATGTGCCTCTTTCTCTGGAGTCTCAGGCGGAGGCTCGTCTGTTGATGTTGGCTTGTAATAATGTGCTTTCTCCGGCTACGGGTCGCCCGATTGTTACTCCTTCTCAGGATATGGTTTTGGGTTGTTATTATCTGACAGCAGAAAACCCCAAAGCTCCTGAAATTACGGGTCGGTTTTTCTCCAGTTTTAAGGATGTTGTTCTGGCCTATGAACAAAAACAAATTCAGTTACATTCCTATGTCTGGGTGCGTTTCGATGGTGAAATGGAACTTTCTGATGCTGACACAAAAGCTGATCAGGAGGTGAAGGAGGAGCGTTTAGCTGATGGAACTCTTGTCAAGTCCTCTAAATTCCGTCGTGTCCGTATGGATGCTGAGGGTAAGGTTCTTTCTCAGTATGTTCGCACAACGGCAGGTCGCATTATTTATCACCAAACAGTAATCGCGGCTGTTAGTAGTTAGTAAGGAAGAAGGAAGAAGGAAGAAGGAAGAAGGAAGTCAACTGTCAATTACCCATTACCCATCACCAAAATAATATGAGCAAGAAACTGGTTTTTCGTAATTTGGTTGTTAACAAAGGCCAATTAAAAAAGCTGATCGCGTGGTCTTTTATGAATTATGGAACGGCTCGCACGGCTCAAATGGCTGACCTTTTAAAGGATTTGGGTTTCCGTTTTGCCACTCGTGCTGGTGTTTCTATTAGTGTTGATGATTTGCAGGTTCCTGAGTCGAAACGGGATTTATTAGAAGCCGCCGAAGAAGAAATCCGTACTACGGAAACTCGTTATTCTCGTGGGGAAATTACTGAGGTTGAACGTTTCCAAAAAGTAATTGATACTTGGAATAGTACCTCGGAATCTCTTAAGGATGAAGTGGTCCGTAATTTTAAAAGTAAAGACCCCCTTAATTCGGTTTATATGATGGCCTTTTCTGGCGCACGGGGTAATATTTCTCAGGTGCGTCAGTTGGTGGGTATGCGGGGTTTGATGGCTGATCCTCAAGGGGAAATTATTGACCTTCCTATTAAGACTAATTTCCGTGAAGGTTTGACGGTTACTGAGTATATTATTTCTTCCTATGGTGCTCGTAAAGGTCTTGTTGATACGGCCCTACGCACCGCGGATTCGGGGTATCTTACCCGTCGTTTGGTTGATGTTTCTCAAGATGTTATTGTCCGTGAAATAGATTGTGGTACGACGCGCGCGATCGCGATTCGTCCCATGACTGATGGGGAAAAAGTCCTGATTCCTCTCAAGGATCGTCTTTTGGGCCGGATGATTGCTCGTGATGTTGTTCACCCCCAAACGGGTGAAATTATTTCCTTTGAAGATGAGAAAGCAGTACGCAATACCCCCATCACCGATGAATTAGCACACGCGATCGGTAAAGCTAAAGTAGAGCAAGTTTGGGTACGATCGCCCCTGACTTGTGAAGCGACTCGCTCTGTCTGTCAACATTGTTATGGTTGGAGTCTGGCTCACGCGAAAATGGTTGATATGGGTGAGGCGATCGGTATTATCGCGGCTCAGTCCATCGGTGAACCCGGTACTCAGTTAACGATGCGTACCTTCCACACAGGGGGGGTTTTTACCGGAGAAGTCGCGGAAACCAAACGGGCTGACTTTGATGGCAAAATTAAACATGGTTCTCGGATGCGTCTCCGTCCCTTCCGCACCCGTCATGGGGAAGATGCCTTCACCGTAGAAAGTAATGGTCAAATTACCCTCCAAAGTGGAACATCGACTAAAACCTACGAGATTTCCCAGGGTTCTACCATGTTCGTCCGTGAGGGTCAAACTGTCAAAAAAGGTCAATTATTAGCAGAAGTACCGATCGCGGGGCGTGCCGTCCAGAAGTCAACGGAAAAAGCTACTAAGGATGTCGCGACGGATATCGGCGGTGAAGTGAAATTCGCCGAAATTGTCGCGGAAGAAAAAACCGATCGTCAAGGGAACTCTACTCGTAGTGCGGTGCGGGGGGGGCTGATTTGGGTCCTCAGTGGTCAAGTTTATAACCTACCCCCAGGGGCAGAACCCTCCGTCAAAAATGGCGATACCGTCCAAGAAGGCAGTGTTCTCGCCCAAACCAAACTCGTTACCGAAAACGGCGGTATTGTGCGCTTAAAAGCCCAATCTCTCCCCCCCGGTGTCCTCCCGCGTGAAATCGAAATCATTACCGCGAGTATTCTTTTAGATCGGGCGATCGTTGTCCTTGACAGTCATCAAGGCCGTGAACAATATGTAATTGAAACCAGCAATAATCAACGTTTTGCACTTAAAGCAACTCCGGGTAGTAAAGTCGGGAATCACGAGGTAATTGCAGAATTACTTGATAATAGTTATCGCACTACGACGGGTGGTATTCTGAAATACGCGGGAGTCGAAGTTGCGAAACGGGGTAAGGCGAAACAAGGTTACGAAGTGGTTAAGGGCGGTACTCTTCTGTGGATACCTGAAGAATGCCATGAGGTTAATAAAGATATCTCCCTCCTTATAGTTGAAGATGGTCAATATGTGGAGGCGGGAACGGAGGTTGTTAAGGATATTTTCTGTCAAACCAGTGGCATTATCGAAGTCACTCAGAAAAATGACATCCTTCGTGAAATAGTGATTAAACCCGGAGAATTACACATCTTAGATACACCTCTACCAGGTGATTTTATTGCGCGTCCGGGTGAGGAAATTATCCCCGGTTTAATCGTTGATGAACTTAAATATGTGGACGCGGTAGAAACAGAAGGAGCGCCCGCGTTCTTATTACGTCCCGTCATTGAATATCCTGTGCCTGATGAGCCGGATGTTCCTTCTCAGGCGACGATTAATGAGTCGATTTCTTTGCGGGCTGTGCAACGTTTACCTTTTAAGGATGGCGATCGCGTTAAATCTGTGGAAGGTGTGGAATTATTACGCACTCAGTTAGTGATTGAAATCAACCGGGAAGCCCCCCAATTAGCCGCGGATATCGAATTACTACCCGACGAGGAACAACCTAACAGAATGCGGTTACAGTTAGTAATCCTTGAATCTTTGTTGTTACGTCGTGATATTTCTGATGGCAATCTGGTCGCGAATACTCGTTTAACTGTGGTGGATGGAGACAAAATTGAACCGGGTGCAACGGTTTCTCAAACGGAAATTCTTTGTAAGGAACCGGGTATTGTTCGTGGGATTCGGGAAACCGGAGCCACTGTGCGTCGAGTCATTGTCGTCCGTGATAATGATATGGTGAATATCCCCTTAAGCGAAGTTTCTTCTACCCCAACTACCGAAATTTCCGCGGATGGTTTTATTGCTCGTCTTCCTAATATTAAACTCGGTGATTTATTAGTGGCGGGAACCGCGATCGCGCCCGGTCAAACGTTACAGGAATCAGGTCAAGTTATCGGTGTAGATGGGGGTAAAAATCTGCAATTACGGCGCGCGCGCCCCTATCGTGTCAGTCCGGGTGCGGTTCTCCACGTTGATGATGGAGACTTGGTACAACGGGGTGATAACTTAGTGTTACTCGTTTTTGAACGCACGAAAACGGGTGATATTATCCAAGGTTTGCCTCGGATTGAGGAACTTTTGGAAGCTCGTAAACCGAAGGAAGCTTGTATCTTAGCTAAACGTCCTGGGACTGTACAAGTTGATATGGATGATGACAGCGGATTAGCTAAAATCATTGAGGAAGATGGCACTATTTCAGAGTATTCTCTTCTCCCTGGCCAAAATGTGATTTTCTTGGATGGGGAACATATTGGTGCGGGTATTGCTTTGACTGATGGGCCGGCTAATCCCCATGAGATTTTGGAGGTTTATTTTAATTACCATCGCGAAATAGGTGATAGTTTTTATGATGCCGCGACTAAGAGTTTCCAAGCTTGTCAGAATTTCTTGGTTAATGAGGTTCAATCGGTTTATCAGTCTCAAGGGATTGAGATTTCTGATAAGCATATTGAGGTGATTGTGCGTCAGATGACGGCTAAGGTTCGCATTGATGATGGTGGTGATACGACGATGCTTCCTGGGGAGTTAATTGAACTACAACAAGTAGAACAAGTTAATGAGGCTATGTCTATTACTGGGATGGCTCCTGCACAATATACACCTGTATTATTAGGGATTACCAAAGCATCCTTAAATACGGATAGTTTTATCTCTGCCGCGTCCTTCCAAGAAACTACTCGCGTTCTCACTGAAGCCGCGATCGAAGGTAAATCCGATTGGTTACGGGGATTAAAAGAAAATGTCATCATTGGGCGTTTAATTCCCGCGGGGACTGGCTTTAATGCTTATGAAGATGCTAGTAATCCTGATTTAGCTTATTCTGATCTTTATGATGAAGTCCCAGAGGATGATCAGAATTTGGTTCTTGATGATGCACGGGCTCGTGTCTTTGGTGCTCCTCTTTATGGCTTCCGTGATGAGGATGATCTCGATGATGAAGGCGAAGAGTTGATTTTGGAGTCGGAGGATGAGGTTGCCGTAACCATTGGGGGGGGAACCACCGGGGGATTACCCTTACCCTACGATGATGATGATGTCTCCGCGAGCATCGATGATGAGTTTGAGGATGAGTTTGGTTTTGATGAGTTTGATGATGAGGATAAATAGTTAACAAAAGGAAGAGGGAAGAAGGAAGAGGGAAGAAGGAAGAAGGAAGAAGGAAGTTGACAGTTGACAGTTGACAGTTGACAGTTGATAATTTAGGACTTACACACGGTGTAAATTACGCGATTGCGTTGAGCGACAAGCTCAAACCCTTATGCTGCCCTTGCAGTGCGTAAGTCAATTAATTGATAATTGTCAACTGTCAACTGTCAACTGTCAACTGTCAATTACCCATTACCTATTATCTATTCCTTCTTCTCTATTAGCCATTCCCTCTTCCGATACTAAGGAGCTTGCCTGTAATAGCGCGAGCAAAAAAGTCTAAATGATTTACAACAGGGCGCTGGAACATCTGAAATTTCGTATTAATCGGCTTTTAGCATCCCGTATTTTTCTGGTAAAGTGAAGGACGAAAAAGACTGGACATCATTAGAGGTGCAGATTGCCTACACTTGGGGTTAATATCGATCATGTTGCTACGATTCGGCAAGCCCGTCGTACCGTAGAACCCGATCCTGTGGGTGCTGCGGTTTTAGCAGAATTGGCCGGAGCCGATGGTATTACGGTGCATTTACGCGAAGATCGACGTCATATTCAAGATCGAGATGTCCGTGTATTACGTCAGACGGTACGAACTCATCTTAATTTAGAAATGGCCGCGACGGATGAAATGGTGAGTATCGCCCTTGACATTAAACCCGACTATATTACCCTTGTCCCAGAAAAACGTGAAGAGGTGACAACGGAAGGGGGCTTAGATGTCGTGGGAAATCTATCTCGCTTGACGGAAGTTGTGACAACTTTACAAGGTGCGGGAATACCCGTTAGTCTCTTTATCGATGCTGATCTAGCCCAAATTGATGGGGCTCGGACGGTACAAGCCCAATTTATTGAACTCCATACGGGGGTTTACGCCGAGGCGAAGACAGAAAAAAAACGTCATCACGAATTAGCCGTCTTAGCTCAAGGCTGTAAACACGCGATCGAATCAGGTATTCGAGTCAATGCCGGACATGGGTTAACCTATTGGAATGTTTACCCTGTCGCGTGTCTCGAAGGGATGGAAGAACTCAATATTGGTCATACAATTATTGCACGCGCTGTACTTGTTGGATTAGAACGAGCTGTCTCGGAAATGAAACAAGCAATGCGCGGTGAGTTGTAAAATACCTCGGGATTAACAGCTAATGGCTAATAGACATTTCCAAAACTAATGTAGGGTAGGCATCCTGCCTGCCTGGGCTCTGATTTTTCGGAGATGTCTAATAACAAACTATGAGCAATTATTAGCAATTAGCCAAACCCTATTACCCATTACCCATTACCCATCTCTAACATGACTACTTATCACTACGTTTTAGCCAGTCAAAAATTTCTCCTTGAAGAAGAACCCTTAGAGGAAGTTCTTAAGGAACGAGTCCGCAATTATAAGGAACAGGAAAAAGCAATTGACTTTTGGTTAGTAAAACAACCCGCGTTTTTAGAAGCTCCTGGCATGGCTTCTATTAAGGCAAAATGTCCTCAACCGAGTGCCGCGATTATTTCTAGTGATCCCCAGGTGATTACTTGGTTAAAATTGCGTTTAGAATATGTCTTAACGGGACAATTTGATGCGCCTACCGATGCAATTCCTGATCCGATCGCGTCTCTCTCGTAATCTTTAAAGAAGGAAGAGGGAAGAGGGAAGAGGGAAGAGGGAAGAAGGAAGAAGGAAGAAGGAAGAAGGAAGAAGGAAGACTGTAGGGGTAGTGCCAGAGTGCCTACCCCAATTCCTAATCGCCAATCGCCAATTGCTAATCCCTAATCCCTAATCGCCAATCCCTAATCCCTACTGTCTTAATAACATTTTTGTTTGGGAAAGAGCGTCATTTTTATAATGAAAAAAATATTAAAAGCCTTGATTAATACAGCCCTTGCTGTTAGCAGTTTAATACTCATAGCTCCTCAAGCCAAATCTCAAACCACTTGTGAACCCCCACAACCAGGAGAATTTATACTCTTAATTGTGAGTAAAAGTCCCCAACAACAGGAACAAGTAAAAAGTGTCATGCCTCCGGGGGCACGCGTTAATATCTGTAATTATTCTAATAATATGGTGATGCGAGTGGGGGGATTTTCCAGTCGTGGTATGGCAAATGACTGGTCAAATTATGTGCAAAATACGTTAAAAATTCCCGCGTATGTTGTCAGTCGAGATATTTCTTCCTCCCCTCAATTTCCTGGGAATCTCTCACCGTCTTATCCTCAACCTTCTATTCCTAATTATAATCCCCAACGAATGCCCTCCGGTTATGCTGTGTTAGTTGACTATGGCAACCGTCCTGAAATTGCCCAACAATTGAAACAAATGATCGGGCGACAAGTGGGATTAGTTTCCTATGGCCAAAATCCCTATATTCTTGTTACTTATACCAAGGATCATAACGCGGCGGCTGTGACACTTAAAACTTTAAGCGATCGCGGTTTTCTCTCCCTTTTAGTGGAAAGTGGTCGCGTTATTTTACTGAAAAACACTATCCCCTAATAATGATTAAATTGTCGCGAGGGTAAGACAACATTTTATCTTACCAGTGGCGAATAAACCCGGTTTCTGACGATATCGTTACCGAATAACTATGTATTTTTCTTGAGAAACCGGGTTTCTGATAGGTTGCTTTTGATAACGAAAAAGTTACGTTATCTAATAGACAGGGGAAGCAAAAGTCGCGATCGCGATGCCCATCCCCAAACCCACAACAACTTGAAAAGGAGTATGGCCGAGTAATTCCTTCAAGCGCTCCTCATTAAATTTACCGCTTTCTTTAAAATACTCATCAATAATTTGATTAAGAATACGGGCTTGTTTGCCCGCGGCTTGACGGACACCCGCGGCATCATACATCACAATAATGGCAAAAATAGTCGCGATCGCGAAATCAGGACTATCCCACCCCATTGTTTGCCCAACACCCGTCGCCAAAGCCGCGACAAACGCGGAATGAGAACTTGGCATACCCCCAGTAGTCACCAAAACCCGCACATTCAACTTGCGATTTTTTATCACCTCAATGATCAATTTAGAAGCCTGGGCGATCAGACAAGCCATTAAGGCCACTAGGAGTACATGATTATGAATGATACTATTACTAAATTCCCGCATAATATTTCGCCATTCTAATGACTACGGCTGGTAATAAAATCCGCGATCGAGCATAAAGGTTCAGCCTTATCGCCAAACACAGAAAGTTCAGCCTTCGCGTCTGTAACCAATTGTGTTGCTTTCCGTTGAGACTCCTCAATACCCCAAAGACTCGGATAAGTCACCTTTTGGGCTTGCACATCCTTACCCGCCGATTTACCTAAAATCTCAGTCGTCGAAGTAATATCAAGAATGTCATCAATAATTTGGAAAGCCAAACCAATATTTTGAGAATAACGAGTCAAACGAGAAAGATCACTCTCCGATGCCCCCGCGAGGATCGCGCCAGACACCACAGAAACTTCTAATAACGCGCCCGTTTTGTGAGTATGAATAAAAGTAAGAGTTTCCTCAGAGACATCCGTTAAACCTTCGGAGTCGAGATCCACCACTTGGCCTCCCACTAAGCCCGTAGCACCCACCGCGTAGCCCAAACGGGAAATAACTTGTAAAACCCGTTGAGGGGGTACATTTTCCGTGCGACTCGCGATAAATTCAAAGGCATAACTTAATAAACCATCGCCGGCCAAAATCGCGATATCATCACCATAAACCTTATGGTTAGTCAGTTTACCCCGTCGATAATCATCATTATCCATCGCGGGTAAATCATCATGGATCAGAGACATAGTATGAATCATTTCCATCGCGCAAGCCGTAGGCATTGCCATCTCCAGAGTACCACCGAAAAGCTCACAACTAGCCAGACACAGAATTGGACGTAAACGCTTTCCACCCGCCATCAGGGAGTAGCGCATTGATTCATAGATTTTTTCAGGATATGTTACCGGCACAGCGCGATCGAGGGCTGTCTCGACTAAGGCTTGTCGCTGTGCCAGATAACTGGCGAGATTAAAGGAAGATTCTAATTGAGCCGAAACCATTTCACTTGTAGGATTAAGTAGGGATACATGGGGTTATTTCTCGCGTTACACCCACAGGATGGGGGACACGTGGCAGAAATATTGTAATTAATTTAACCATGTTAGGGGGTCTTTTGACATATCCAAAACCTATTTAGTCCAGATATAGCAATCCTCTTTGAGTGATGAGCCCCCAGATCCCAGAAACCGGGTTTCTTTTTGCCAACCGGAAAACTTTATTTTTTATCTGATTTCGATTGAGTTAAAGTCAAATCTTTTTCTAATTCCTAAGCCTCTAGGCATTTAAGGCACATAAAGTAGGACAAGCATCCTGCTTGTCACAGGCCTTAAACCTGTTGTAATAGGAATTAAAATGCGTAATATTTGAGTTATTTAATAAATGATAAATACATATTTTTTATTGATAATTATTCTCTCTATAATAAAGGATTTTTCCAGAGAAACTGGGGGGGGGGAAAGTTCTGATATCAAGTCCGGTAAAATACACCTAATCACCGTAGGAACAGGTGCGCCAATATCTTGACTATAGCATTTTTAAATGAGATGTAAATGTGGAACGCGCAGAGAGCTCGTCACAGGCAAGATGCCTGTACCACAAGTGTTTCACCTCTAAAATAGAAACACTATATAAGCAAGAGATCCAGTAAACCCGAACTTCCTCAATATTTTATGATTAATTAACCGGACTTGATATCATACCAATTCTCTTTTGGGTTGATACAGATCGAAGGGATCTTACTACAAGGGCGATTAGCAATTAGAAATGACAAATCCCCAACAAGTATTCACCCAGTTTCTCCCAATTTATTTGTCATATTGGCGACAAATAAATTATATTTTCTGCTCATAAGCCCAGACAGTATTTTGCAATAGTATCGCGACTGTCATGGGGCCAACACCACCGGGAACCGGAGTAATAAATTCCGCGACATTTTGGACGGACTCAAATTGGACATCTCCCACTAAGCGACTACCACCATCTGCGGTAGTGACTCGGTTAATACCCACATCAATGACAATAGCACCTGGTTTCACCATATCGGCGGTGATCATTTCAGCACGTCCGATCGCGGCGACAATAATATCGGAATTACGGGTAAGCTCAGTTAAATTTTTTGTTTGAGAATGGGCAATCGTAACAGTGCTATTAGCTTCCAAAAGCATCAAAGCCATCGGTTTACCCACCAAAATACTACGCCCTAAAACGACGGAATTTTTTCCCTTTACCTCAAGGTTATATTCGCGTAATAACTCCATCACACCCGCGGGAGTACAACTGCGTAATCCTGGTTCCCCGCGCAAGAGTCGTCCCATATTAACGGGATGGAGTCCATCCACGTCTTTTTCCGGGGCAATTTGATAGAGTAGAGAAATCGCGTTAAGGTGGGAAGGGAGGGGTAATTGGATTAAAATACCATCAACTCGTTCATCTTGATTGAGCTCATGGATTGCTTTTTCCAACTCGGCTTCAGTGGTATCCCCCGGAAAATGGCTACCAAAGGACGCGATACCGACTTTAGCACAGGCTAATTCTTTATTACGGACGTAGGCAGCACTCGCGGGGTTATCTCCCACCATAATCACAGCTAAACCCGGAGCCCGTCCCATCTTATCTTGAAGGGAAAGCACTTTTTCCTTCAATTTCCTTTGAATTTTTTGGGCTAAGGTTTTCCCATCTAATTTTTGAGCCATAGTTATTTAAGATTTCGTGGTGAGTCTTCATTGTGATAATGACACAAGAGTTTGTAAAACGAGTCACACTGGCTTCTATTTCTCTGATCCTCATCGGTGGACTTTTCGGTTGCTCCCATTTTGCTGAGTCTGTGGGGGTGAATGTTAGCCAAATTTCCGATGTTAAAGCAAAAAGCGCGATCAATACAACTGTCACCCTTCGAGGTAAGGTACAAAACCGAGCCCCTTTTCTGGGCATGGGAGCTTATCAACTCAAAGATAACACGGGGCAAATTTTAGTATTAACCAAAAAAAGCATACCTCCTATGGACAAAGAAATTGTGATAAAAGGGGTGATCCGTTCTCAAAAAATCATGCTCAAAGAATTACCCGGAAAAGACTTAGGAGAGGTTTATATTGAAGAACAAGAAATATTAAGAGAAGATACAGGAAAACCGAGTCCATAAGCCTTTGTTTGTCCCCCCCCAAATAATTCGTTACAACCCGGTTCTTTTTTTTTGAACCACAAAGGCACAGAGGACACAAAGGGGTTATTTTACCTCGGTTTTAGCTTATTTATCTGAGAGAGATTAAGCCTAAATTTCTTGGTAATTTCCTCTTTAACCTCGGTTTTACCTATGAATTTTCTCTCTCTTTTCTTTCCTCTGTGTCCTCTGTGCCTTTGTGGTTCATTTAATTGCGAAATAAATTTGTGACTATTTACTCTCCCTACAGAAGAACAAGAAATATTAAGAGAAGATACAGCAAAACCGAGTCACTAAGCCTTTTTTTCTCCCCCCAAAATAATTCGTTACAACCCGGTTCTTTTTTTTTAGAACCACAAAGGCACAGAGGACACAAAGGGGTTATTTTACCTCGGTTTTAGCTGATGTATCTGAGAGGACTTAAGCCTAAGTTTCTTGGTAATTTCCTCTTTAACCTCGGTTTTAACTATGAATTTTCTCTCTCTTTTCTTTCCTCTGTGTCCTCTGTGCCTTTGTGGTTCATTTAATTGCGAAATAAATTTGTGACTATTTACTCTTCCTACAGAAGAACAAGAAATATTAAGAGAAGATACAGCAAAACCGAGTCACTAAGCCTTTTTTTCTCCCCAACTAATTCGTTATTATCTTTTTTAGAACCACAAAGGCACAGAGGACACAAAGGGGTTATTTTACCTCGGTTTTAGCTGATGTATCTGAGAGGACTTAAGCCTAAGTTTCTTGGTAATTTCCTCTTTAACCTCGGTTTTAACTATGAATTTTCTCTCTCTTTTCTTTCCTCTGTGTCCTCTGTGCCTTTGTGGTTCATTTAATTGCGAAATAAATTTGTGACTATTTACTCTCCCTACAATCGTTATTAATTAATGACTAAATTATCACGATGAACAATAGTAGATTCTCCTTCATAACCCAATAGATCATAAATTTCCTCCGACTGACAACCTTTGATTTTACTCATTTCTAGGCTACTATAATTCACTAAACCTATGCCAATTGCTCGCCCTTCTTTGTTACATAATTGTACGGAATCATCACTAGAAAAAGTACCTTCGATTTTGATAATTCCCGCGGATAAAAGTGATTTACCATCTTGACAAATAGCTTGAACTGCACCATCATCTAAGTAAAGTTTCCCAGAGGGAATTAAGACATTAGCAATCCAATGTTTACGCGCATTGACAGGACGTGGTTGCGGTAAAAATTGGGTTCCGATCGCGTCTCCTTGGAGAATTTTAATCACATTTTCAGGAAAATTACCTTGAGTAATCACAGTACGGACACCGGAAGCCGTCGCGATGCCCGCGGCTTCAATTTTTGTCACCATTCCCCCAGTCCCCCAACCACTTTTGGAGTTCCCGGTTTTCACTTGAAACAATTCTAATTGTTCCATGCTTTCGACAATATTAATCGGTTCGGCATCGGGGTTGGTACGAGGATCTGCCGAATAAAGTCGATCGACATCTGTTAATAAAAATAACCAGTCCGCTTCTACTAAGCTCGCGACTAACGCGGATAAATTATCATTATCCCCAAATTTTAATTCGTCAACTGCGACAGTATCATTTTCATTAACGATGGGAATAACGCCTAAACGTAATAGTTGTTGAAAGGTATTGGAGCTGTTAACATAACTCTGCCGTTGTACTAAGTCGCCTCTGGTTAATAAGACTTGCGCGATCGGCTGTCCAAAGATACTAAATAAATCATCATAAATACGCATTAAACGACCTTGGCCGACCGCCGCGACAGCTTGTTTTATACTAATATTACGCGGTCTTTCACTTAACCCTAAGCGGGCACATCCCACTCCTACCGCGCCCGATGAGACTAAGACGACTCGATATCCCTGTTGACGTAAAGTGACAAGAGTTTCTACCAAGCTGGAAATGGTAGAAAGGGCTAAAACTCCTGTTTCTGGTTGGGTGAGGCTGGAAGTGCCGATTTTAATGACTATTGTTTCAGACATTGTAGGGAAATTTACCAAAATAAATCAAAGTTTACATTCTGACACATATAAAGAGAAGCTGAAAAGTTAAGACGGCGAAACGCCAGAGTCCCAATCAGGGGAAACTGGCGTTTCAGTGAGGCATTTACTGGATTATTATATTTAGGGTCTTTATATTTGCTGACCCCCTTTGATTTCTTTCTATTATGCCAAGACTTTTTTCTGATCCCCAATTTCTTTATATTTTCTTTAGATTTGTCTGTAACATAGCTCTAAGTCAGGTTAAGAGAGAGGAAAACCTGGGTAAACCAAGCAGGGATCGAGACAGAAACCCATTTTTTGTAATCAAGGCGACAATAGATTTCTTCTTGATTCAGACAGAGTAAAGAAATTTGCGATTAAGGATTTTCGACTTTTTATAGATGGGGAGTGAGGGACGCGCCCAACATTTGAGAGATCCAAACTTCAAAGGTACGGGTATGATATTTACGGGCTGCTTCTGCGGGATCTACCATTGGTTCGACAAGGATGGTAAACATTCCGAGACGGTTTCCCGCGAGAACATCGGTAAAGAGGCGATCGCCAACCATCCCAATTTGTTCAAAGGGAAGATTCATTTCTTCAACGGCTTGTTTCAGTTTGCGCCCACAAGGTTTAATCGCGCCTGTAAAATAGGGTAAATCGAGGGATTTGCCAATGCGCCCGATCCGATTTTCACTGAGGTTATTACTGACTAAGGATAGAGACATGGTAGGTTTAATGGTTTCCATCCATGTATGTAATTCGGGAGTGGTATCCGTCGCGGTGATCGGAACCAAAGTCTCATCCACATCTAAGACTAAACCCTTCAGATTATATTGAGAGAGAAGTTCTAGGGTTAAGTGAATGATCGGTTTTCCTAGTGTTAGATCCGGTTGTACAAGTTTGCCCCAAGACATAGTTTTTTCGGTAATGGGTAATGGGTAATAGGTAATGGGTAATAGGTAATTGGTAATAGGTAATGGGTAATTGACAGTTGACAGTTGACAGTTGACAATTATCAATTATAGGACTTACGCACTGCAAGGGCCCCATAAGGGTTTGAGCTTGTCGCTCAAGGGAATGGCGTAATTTACACCGTGTGTAAGTCCTAAATTATCAACGGTCAACTGTCAACTGTCAACTGTCAACTTCCTTCTTCCTTCTTCCTTCTTCCTTCTTCCTTCTTCCTTCTTCCTTCTTCCTTCTTCCTTCTTACGTTATTATTTTTTGTTTTGTAACTGCTTATTTACTTGTGCGATCGCGGCTTCATGTTCCGCGAGAGTACGACTAAAAATATGAGTCCCATCATAACGAGCCATAAAATAGAGAAAATCGGTATTCTCTGGATATAAAGAAGCTTCTAAACTAGCCAAACCCGGGGACGCGATCGCGGTAGGAGGCAAACCCGGATTTTGATAAGTATTATAAGGAGAAGAAACCTTCACTTGTTCTAAAGTAAGAGGAGTATCAACAGTTTGACGAATCCCTAAAGCATATTCTACCGTAGGATCGGAGGCTAAATTCATATTTTCGCGTAAACGTTTAGCAAAAACACCCGCGATCAATTTTCTTTCCGAAGCAACAACAGCCTCTTTTTCCACAATACTCGCAAAAGTCACCCAATCTTTCACAGAAAGTTTAGTGGGATTTTGCCCCTTTTGATAAAGAGGAAGCGCGACTTGTTCAAAGCGTTTCAACATTTGTTGAACAACAGCTTCAGGGGTAATTTGATCCCCATGAATTTGATAAGTATCGGGGTATAAAAAACCCTCAAGATGAGGTAAACCATTCGGCAACCAGGGAAACTGGCCATAGGGAACTTGAGTGACAACGGCCAAAAAATCCTTCGCGGTAAAAAAACCTTGAGATTCAAAATAGGCGGCCATTTCTGCTAGGGACCAACCTTCAGGAATAGTATAACTGCGTTGGACAACTTCCCCTCGCCAAATTTTATCCGCGATCGCGCTCATCGGTTCCGTGGGGGATAATAAATAAGTACCCGCTTTAAAACCACCCCCGCGATCTGGGCTGGTAGCGCGATCGTTGAGAGTTAACCAACGAGTCCATAAATTCCAAGCCGTAGTAGAACGAATTAAACCCGAAGCCGCCAAACTTTGACCAATTTGTTGACTTGTACTACCCGGAGGAATTTTAATAGAAAGGGCGAGTTCTTCTGAGGATGTAGGAGAAGTCACGGTTTTAACAGGGGCAGAAACCCAACTCCACCAAACCCAACCTTGCCAGGAGCCAAAACTAAAAAATCCCAAAAAAAGCAGCAAATACAAGAAATTGAGAGAAACTTGTTTGACCTTTTTTTTAGGATCGGCATTTTTGGGTTGTTTTTGAACCTTCATAATCACAAATTTCCCAATAATTACCCTTTAGTCTAATTCATCGAATAATTGATCTTCCAACATTGGTAACAAAGGTTCTATCCGCTCACGCTCTTCATCAGAAAGAAGTTCTGCTTTACCATGGGACTTCATGCGTGCCAAAAGAAAGAAAGGATCGAGGGGTGTATAAACCGCGTACTCCTGTTCTTCATGGTAGAAACGCGCCAACAACATTAACTCTTCATAATCTGATTCGCCATTATGATTGTCGTCAGTGTCGATTAATTCTTCCTCGTCTTCAAATTCTGGCAATTCCCCCGATACTGTTAGTGTTACCGCGGTGCGTTGCAATTTCAGATTTTGTTCTTCCAGTACGACTTTGGCTGTATCAAAGATTGTATCAATTTCTTCATCATCTTCAACAAAAACTGCCGCGTCATCGTCATCGTCCTCATCGTCATGCCAAGTAAAAATTTCTACTGGCGTATCGACGGGAAGTAGAAGAACATAATCTTTTTCTTCTATTTCGATGCTGTATTCGATCGTACAAGAAAGCGATCGCCCTTTCTCATCAGTCAGGGTGACGATTTCTTCCTCTTTTTCATTATCGTTCGGATAGGGGGATGGCAACATATTCAATGATGATGACTTGGCTTTAGCGTTACAAACTCAGAGATTTGACAATTTCGCCCGTTTTTCAGTCCTTACAGGGGAACTTGCGACACTAGCATATCACGCTTTGCTTCTTTTTCTGAAGGAAGAGGGAAGAGGGAAGAACGAAGAAGGAAGAAGGAAGAGGGAAGAAGGAAGAAGGAAGAAGGAAGAAGGAAGAGGGAAGAAGGAAGAAGGAAAATACCCCAATCACCATTGCCCAATCACCATTGCCCATTGCCCATTGCCCATTGCCCATTGCCCATTACCCATTACCCATTACCCATTACCCATTACCCATTACCCTATTCCTTCGCGTCTCTAACCATTGTTGTAAAATCAAAGCCGCGGCTTTGCGATCGATCACTGCTTTATTTTGGGAGGGGGAGATATTTTCCGATAACATCAATTGTTCCGCCTGAAAGGATGTTAGTCGCTCATCCACATATTCCAGGGGAAGATTCAGGGCATAGGCGACGCGTTGGGCATATTTTTGCACCTGTTTGGCCTGAAACCCTACACTACCATCCATCGTATAGGGCAATCCTACTACCAAAACTTGTACTTCTCGTTCTTCTACTAAATTCTTTAATTGGGCAATATCTCGCTCGAAAGAAGAACGGGCGATCGTTGTCAGTCCCGTTGCCATCAGTCCTAAACCATCACATCCCGCGACACCAACGCGTTTACTACCAACATCTAATCCTAGTGCGGATATTTTTTTACTCATTTTCGATTTTTGACTGGGAATTACACACAAAAAAGAGAAACCCGGTTTTTGGCGTTGCACAATTAAGGGATGAACAATCGGGGCAATCCCCCCGTGGTTGCCCCTACAAGATCCATCCTACTAATGGGCAACACCGAGTTTTTTTAATAATGCTGTTGGCTGAAACCACCATTGCACAACAACACCTTCGCCACATTTAGGCGCCACATTTAGGGCGGGCACGGCGCCACATTTAGGGCGGGCACGGCGCCACATTTAGGGCGGGCACGGCGCCACATTTAGGGCGGGCACGGCGCCACATTTAGGGCGGGCACTCTTGCACCGCCCCTACACAGGATTTTCGGCGTTTTATCGTTTTTGGCGAAGGTATTGCACAAAAAACCCGGTTTCTGCATCAAACTGTTAACTGGATTCATTCATATCTGGCGCTGGAGGCTCTTGAGAAATATCTTGAGATTTTAAAGGTAAATCTCCCGATAGGTTTGATTCCAGGCGAGATGGTGCATTTCCCATGTCCGTTTTACTATTACCCTCCGAGTGGGTAGGTGTTCTCCCCTCCCCTGGGGGAGAGGGGACGGGGGTGAGGGGGTTCGAGGGCCCTAACCAAGACATACGACTGGGAATGGGTTTACGCGTCGGTTGGAAACTTTGTAAGACATCCGATAGTTGTAAACCTTCGAGGGATACAGATTTTGATTCACGCAGTTTATGCCAAACGGAACGAGACATTAATAGACTATGGTGGATACGTTGGGATCCGACTTGTTCTAAATAGGCTTCGCGTTCCGGTTGATAGTCCCGCGAGGTTAAATGTAATGGTTGGGAGGGAAAATCTTGTGTGAGACGTGCCATCTGCGCCATCAGTTCGGGATATAGCCAAGTCCACGCGGGATGAACGGTTAATTGGGCTATATGGGGATGAGTTCCTTTTCGCGATAGTTGCATTTGGAAATAACCGATCGCGGCTTTTCTTTGGGGTTCAAAGACATACCCGCTGATCACTTCTGTCTGACTTAACCATTGTTTGACGCTATCAATCAGAGCATTAACGAAACTGGTTTGAAAATCACAGAGATGGCGATCGAAGACTTGACGCAGTAAGGGAGGCATCGAAACTGTATCTAATTGATAAAGTAAAGGGGCATCCGCGTTACTCACGGGTAATAAATTGGGTAGATCCGGAGTCGATGTCGCGATTTCTTCTAGTCTTTCGGGCGCGATCGACCAATAAGTCTTATGGGCTAAAGGTTGAAAACCATTTTGACGATAAAGAGCTAATAAATTTGTATCATTGACATTGACTTCTAATAACCAAGTGCGTGCTTCCCAAATACTTTCAAAGCAGTGACGCAACAGTTGGGAATCTATGCCTTTATTTCGACCAATTGTATCAATTAACACTCGATCAATGCGCCAAGTGCTACGAGTGCGGTTAAAAGGGGAAACTTGAATCGCGCCCCTTACTATTCCCCCATCTTCGGCCACTAAACTATGGAAGAGATATCGACAGGGATTAGGAAATAAATTTAAGAATTTCAACAATCCATACCACTGACGAATTTGTGGTAAATGTTGTCCTAATTCTAGGTGACAGGGGTCCTGGGGAGGAGCACTTGTTTCCGTTATGGGTTCACATAGAGGCGCGATCGCGTCCAGATCCCGATATTGTAAGGGTCTGATCGCGATCTGTTGATGGGAGTTGGGGGATAGAAATGGATTCATAATCCAAGGATGGGAGGAAATATAATTGCACTGATAATGGGCATAAAGATTTCGCATCATGCCTATTCCATATTCTATGAGATTTTCTGATGTTTGTCTAGGAAACTCAATAAAGTTTTACAATTCTCTAAATCTCGTTGTTGGGTGGAGTGAGAATGACGGGCAAAATAATCCGAAAAGTGGTTTGTCCTGGTTCACTTTCTACTTCAATTTTTCCCTGATGTTTATCAATAATTTTTTTGACAATATTCAATCCTAGTCCACTTCCTTCTCCACAAGCTTTTGTGGTAAAAAAGGGTTCAAAAATAAGGGAAATAATATCAGGACTAATACCCGAACCACTATCGGTAAATTCTACCCAGATTTTTTCCGGTTTTAGCAATATTGTTATTGCCAAAGTTCCTTCATAATTCATAGCTTGTAAAGCATTCTGAATTAAATGAATCCAAACTTGATGTAAATCATCAGGATAAAACCAAGTTTCGGGAAAATCTTCGGGGTAATTTTTAATAACATTAATACCCTTTTTACAATAATTTTTATACAGGGTTAAAACCGTTTCAATCCCATCAATAATATTCCCTTGGCAAAGATTTTTAGAACTACCCTTATTATTATACACTTTTAAAGCATAGATCACTTTAGCTGATTTTTCTGTAGCTGTTATGATCGTATTTGTACTATTTTTTAACGTGGAAAGTTCATAGGCTTTCTCCAAAATATCAATTCCTTGAGCCTCTCTTAATAACGGCAAAAAAACTTCTAAATTATCAATTTTCATATCCGCCAACATATCCGCAATTTCCTGATAATTTGGAATATTAGATTCTTTCAAATTTTTGGCAAATTTTTGGCGATTTTTACGCATTTCTCGGGTAGAAACATAAATATTTTTTCGCTCAGAAATATTAACGAGATCCCAAAAAACTTGATGCTGATCTCTAGGAAGATTTTGCATAAAGTTATATAGATCAAATAGACCTTTGTGAACAAAACTTGATATCATTTCTATAGAAGCACGAATCGCTCCGAAAGGAGTGTTTAACTCATGGGCAATTCCGGCAACCAGTTGACCAAGAGCCGCCATTTTTTCTGAGTTTATCAATTGTGCTTGTGTTCTTTTTAATTCCTGCAAAGTTTGTTCTAATTTTTCATTTTTTTCTTGCAAATCTTCTTGTAAACTTCGTAAATGTAAATGAGTGTTAATACGAGCTAATAATTCTTCCACATCAAAGGGTTTAGTAATATAGTCAACTCCCCCTACCTTAAAAGCTTTAACTTTATCAAATACCTCATTTAAAGCACTAATAAAAATTACGGGAATATCACAGGTTAACTTATTATTTTTGAGTAGCTCACAAACTTGATAACCATTTAAACCGGGCATATTAATATCAAGTAAAATCAAATCTGGTGGCTGATCTTTCGCACTGTCAATGGCTAATATACCCTCAGCAAAAACTTGAACATTATAACCCTTTTTGGTTAAAAGAAGTTTAAACAAACGCAGATTTTCAGGAGTATCATCAATCACCATAATATAATTGGATTTGATGGGATGAGCCAGGGTATTTTTCATAGTTATTAAATAAATAAAGGGGTATAGCAATGAATAACGGAAGGTGTAAATGAGGGCAACAATTCATTAAGAATTGAGGGGAATACGAACTTGAAAACTTGTTTTTCCTGGGACTGATATTACCTCTATTGTTCCGTGGTGTTTCTCAATAATTTTTTTGACAATATCTAAACCTAAACCACTTCCTTCCCCTGGGGGTTTAGTAGTAAAGAAAGGTTCAAAAATACGGTCTATAATTTCAGGAGAAATACCGTCCCCACTATCAGTAAACTTTACCATTAAATGTTCTTGTTCTTGTTTGACTTCAATCGTTAAAATACCCTGACAATTCATTGCTTGTAGGGCATTATGAATCAAATTTGTCCAAACTTGACTAAGTTCATCAGGATAACACTTGATTTTGGGTAAGTCTTCCTGATAAATTTTTACCACTTCTACCCCTCTTTTTAAGAGATTTTGATAGAGAGTTAAAATTAATTCTATCCCTTCTATAATATGGGATTCTACTTTTTCACCCAATTGATCGTAACGGGCATAATTTCTCAAAGCAAAAACAATTTTTGCTGCTCTTTCTGTGGCAGTGCTAATAATATTAGCACTTGTCTGGACACTAGAAATATCATAGACAACATTTAAAATACGTTGACTGTCCGCAGATTGGAAAAATGGGACTAATGATTCAATATTTTCATAAATACCAATATCAACTAGGTTACTAGCAAGAGTTTCATAATCTTTGATATTATCATATTGAAGTTGCTGTTTTAATTGGCGAATTATGGTTCTTTTTTCTTTACTTGAAAGAGTGTCTGTAGAGTTATTTACTTGTTTTAAAATTCTTAACAAATTCTCTTGATTTTCCGGTGATAGAGTTTCCCAAAAAAGAGGGAACTCCACAAAATTGTTATGAAAAAAATCCGTGATATTTTTGACAGAAGAACGAATCGCGGCTAAAGGGGTATTAATTTCATGGGCTACACCGGCGACCAGTTGACCAAGGGCTGCCATTTTTTCGGCTTGTATTAATTCTTGTTGAGTAGCTTTGAGATGGGAAAGGGTTTGTTTCATTTGTTCGTTGACTTGTTGTAATTCTTGAGTTTTTTCCGAAATGCTTTGTTGTAAAAGTTCAACCGTTGTGTACATTTCCACGGGATCTAAGGCGTACAAGAGGGTACTTTGAGTCACAAGTCCTGCTAAATATCCCTGGTCATCTACAACCACTAAACGGCGAATTTTATGTTCTTGCATTATTTGGTGAGCTTGCCATAATGTGATGTTTAAATTTGCTTTTAATACGGGGGTTGTCATTACTGATTCGGCTATTGTTTTTTGAAAGTCCAGGTGATTCGCTTGGCATTTTACAATATCTTTTTCGCTAATAATGCCTAGGGGAATTTTGCTTTTTTGTTTTGACAGTGACTCTTGTTCTGTGGGGGGTTGACAAATAACAATACAACTTTTATGATAGAGTTTCATCAATTGAGTGATGGAAAAAAGGGTCACGTTGCTAGGTGCAGTCATTACGGTTTTGACCATGATTTCGGAAATGCGACGCATTTGTAAGAGATCCGCGGGTTTGAGGAGTTGTCGGACACTTTCAGGGGTAATGACACCAATCACTTTTTGCTCTTCATCTAAAATAGGAAGGTGACGAATTTTGGCCGAACGTAAGAATGATAAAAGGGAAAAGATATCGCGGACTTGATTGAGGGGAAGTGTAATTAACTTCTCAGTCATTACTTGGGATATGGGAATTTTTCCGAGGGAAATATCTAAGTCTGTTAACTTGACAACATCACGTTCTGTAAAAATCCCTAATAGTTTTTCTTTTTCCATAATTAAGACATAGTTACTTCGATCGCGATTCATCAAAGATATCGCGTCAATGACGGGAGTTTCTGGGGAAACGATGAGGGCATCGCGCGCGATCGCGTGTTCAATGCAACTATAATCATCGGGAATAGAAGGGTTCATAAAAATATCCAGAAATGTTATTGTGATGAAAAACCAGGTTTTTTCCTCGAAACCGAGTTTTTCATCACTGTACATTATATGATGAAATTAGAAGTTCCTACGATCATGGCTTCTGGGCCCATGCTCTGGTAATCCGTGATTTTTGCCATACTCCATTTCACTTAATTAGACTAAGTATAATGGCTTAATATTAGGAAGTATCGTGGCCTTGGGGATTGAGGATGGGGACTCTCTTTTACACGAAGAGTTTGTGTGATGGGAGCGATGATCTAGTTTGTGCTTGGGAAGGGAGTTGCCGCGGGGAGTCGATAGCCGCGATCCATTGCAAAATGAATAAGTTGGGCTCGGTTTTCCAGTTGTAGTTTACCAAAAATACTGCTTAAATGGGCTTGGACAGTGCGGGGACTAATAAAGAGGCGATCGCTGATTTGTTTATTAGTATATCCCTGAATCACTTCCCAGAAGACTCGTTCTTCCGCGGGTGTTAAGGGTAGAGGTGGAGGAGTGGGTATCCTTGGGGGGGTGGGTGCTTCTTCTGGTTCCTGCTCAGAATAGAGGAGTCTAATGATCTCATTATGGATACGATGACTGCGATCTATTTGTGCTTTAATTTTCGCGAGTATTTCGTCGGGTTCAAAAGGTTTGACGAGATAATCATCAGCACCGATCGCGTAGCCTTCAATGCGTGATTCGAGTTCCCCTTGGCCTGATAAAAAGATAAAGGGGATTAATTGACCCAAACGGGAAGCGCGCAAACGGCGACATAACTCAAATCCGTCCATTTGTGGCATGACGATATCAGAAATAACAAGATCCGGTGGGTTTTCTTTAAACCGGGTAAGAGCTTCTACACCAGAGCTGGCGGATTCAATCTCATATCCTTCACTTTCGAGAAACATTGCCAACACGGTTTGACAATCAAGTTCGTCATCGACAATTAAGATTTTTTCCATAGGGATTTTGATATGAATCAGGTTTTTGTTTATGGGGACTAGGCTGATTTCGGGTGATAAAAGTAATTTTACCCAATAGCCTCAAAATCAGTAAATATTATCTCCTCCGATTGAACAGGATATGGAAAAACCGCTCAAAAAATTCCCGACAAATCCTAACATCCTCAAAAAAGAGAAAGTTGGATATTATCAGAAAACCCTGACCGAACAGTTGAGTCAAGGATTGGTGGTAAGGAATCTCGCCTTACAGTAGAAGTGTCTTTCGACTTGCCATTAAACCTGTTGTTATACTCATCTAATGGCTTGACCACTACTTCGCGGTTAGCGACACTAAAGAAACCATGGCGTTTTCTGCCTTTTAGCTTCTTATTGAGTGCATTCCAAAAACTCCAAACGTGCCGACTAGAATCAACTTGAACTAATCGGGCGTAATTGGGTGGAATGCGCTCAGAGAATCTTAATGCTCGTCTAGCTATTACTAATGCTGCTGCGGTATCACTAGACAAACCATAAAGACTCATAAATTTAGTCAATCCTATCAAACTTGAATAAGCAGGGTTAATTTCTCTCACCTCTATTCCCAATCGGAAAGCCCGACTCATTAACATTTGATGAAAGCAACTGTAACTGAAGTTAGATAACATTCTTGAATATCTAATTCCTTGTTCCTTCATGGTTATTTTCTTTTTGGAAAAATCTAACTTTTCTAGGGCAATTGGACATTTGTAATGACTAGCTAAATCCACTAATTCTTTAACAATATCCCCAATAATTGCCTGGGTTTGATTTTTGTTTTTGTCCTGAATATTAATCTTGAATTGTCCTTGGGCTTTTAAATTTCCCTCTTTATCACAATAACTCCAACCAATAACTGACGGGTTTAAATCTACTCCAATCATCCCATTTTTCTGATGAGTTTGAGTTGGGACTTCGGGTAAATCTATCGTGCAAAAAACATACCATTTTTCCTCTTTCCTGACAAATCTAAATGTTAATGCTTGGGGATTATTTAAAGCATAATCTACATCTTTTTGTCCATAAGGGAAACTAACATTTTCGATTAAATAATATTTTCCAAAAAGTGATTCATAACATTTTGGTACTCGGATTTTTAAAGTTCCATTGCTTAATAATTGACAATTTTGATTCCCATTTGTTTCATCTTTTGACCCCACTAAAGTAAATTGAGATGACCGATAATTTTGCCAGTCAGCTAACCATTGTTCATGGTTTTCGTAACCGTTTTCAGCTAAATTAAATTGAGAATGCCAAAGTTTTTTACCCCCCAAAATAAAAGACGGTTTATGTTTCTTGAAATTTTCTAATTTATCTTGACAAGACTTTAGTTTTCTTTGTTTCTGATGAAGAGAAAATTTAGTTTGATTCTTCTCGGTTTTCTGAGAATTCCATCCGCAAACAAAAAAAAGATTTTTGTTTTTCTGTTTTAAGTTATTGATTTCTTTGATTAGGGATTTAATTTTTATTTCTAATTCTTTAATTTGTCGTTGATAACAGTCTTTTCTGGATGATATTTTTCCGGTTAATATCAAATGAATTGAATTAAATTGACGAGCATTAATTTGATATTTTATTTGATAGTTTTTCTTTAAGTCATTAAGTTTTTTGTCAGGGGATAAATCATTGAATAAGTCTCTTTCTATTTTTCCAAATAAACGACCCATCGCGTCGCAAAAATCGGTAACGTGATCTGGTAATCTAGTTTGATAAGTGACTTTACTCAAGACTGGCTCCTACTTCTTTTAGTTGCTGAATTATTTTTTTTATGACTTTTACTACCCTATAATCTAGCAGAAAATACGGTAATTATTTCGCCAACATCTTTAGTTAAATCTTCTTCAAAAGTCGAATCTTCTGACCTATTAATAATAACTTCTGTCCCCAATAGCTCACATAGATAAAAGATTAAATCGCGACCAAACCTTAATAAACGATCTTTCTGTGTGAAAATAAACCGTTCGAATTGATAGGTTGTGATTAATCTTACTAAACGAATTAATCCTTTCTTTCGATAATTCATTCCCGACCCTAAATCTTGGATTATCTCACAATTCCATCCTTTCGCGGCACAGTAATATTCTCAAACTAACACCTGTCTTTTCCAATCTTCCTTTTGGTCATAACTACAACGAGCATAACCTACTGTTAAGGACGAGTCATTTTTCGTTCCTAATAGCTCGGAAACATCATAACGGCGATGACCACCTTCTGTGCGAACAAGGCTCTTGTTTTCCTTGATCCTCCCACCGCACAAGTGTTCGAGTCGAGACTCCTAACAATTCCGCTCCTTGTGATGAACCAATCAGATTAGACATGAGTTAATTTCTGACATTACTCCTTTAATTTAACATTTTTGTCGGGACTTGTCAAGCTATGTTAGGATTTTTTCTTTCCGTAAGCAAGCAACCCAGTTTTTTTTAAGAAACCGGGTTATTTTTGCCCTTTCCTAAGAAAATTTAACATTTAAAAATTCGTTTGGGGGCGATTCCAAACATTCTTGACTTCACGGCCAAAGACTAAGGGTTCATCTTCTTTTATCGAGATCGTTTTTCCTTCTATATCCACGGACAATAATCGCCAATTTCGTTCGCCGATATTTCCGGCACGAAATAAAACTGCACCCGGAGATACCTTACTCCATCCCAATAACACCGCGTGGGTATAGGCTGTGTCGGAAGGCTTGACAGAGATGGTACGATTTTGTTGACGATCCCATATTAGGGCATAATCAGTCATATCTGATGTACTGAAAATGGCTTCAAATTCTCTGGCTAAAAGCTGTTGACTATTTTCATTCCAAGATACGGGCATTAAGATCGCGATCGTGCCTGGTTGATTTGTCTCACTTTGTGTACTAATGGGAGAAGTGGGGGTAATGGTTCGTAATTCTCCCGTTTTGAGATTTTTGACAAACATCACACTACTGACTTGCGATCGGAATAATTCCGGTTTCACTTGCAAAGTTATCCGACTATAGGCAGCATAAACACCATCAGGAGAGATCAGGAAAGGAGTACGATAGTATCGCACCCCTGCTCCTTTTGTTTCGCTGACTTCCGCGTGTGTCCGCAGAATCCATTCCCAAGGAATAGGATGGGGACTATTTAACGGATCGCTCGGTTTACGGGGTTGTGTTATTTCTGCCTGGGATGAAGTATCTTTGACTAAAGTGGATGTGGTGGAAGGGGGTACCGCGATCGCGGTGGGGATAGGTTCCACTAACGCGGGTTTTCCGCCCATAAGCATTTCAGTCGCGATACACCCTAAGAGAGTCAGCAAAACTAAGGGCTTTTGAGGGCGAAACCATCCTGAGACGAAGAGGCCTGTTTCCATGGGGGTTTGGGGTTGAAAGAGGGCGTGGGTTGTGTGAGAGGCCTAATTACTTATATATTAATTTTACAAACAAGATGAGAAAATGGGACAATCTTGGCAAAACTTTAAACTTTTTCACAAAAGTTAATTGACAACAAATCTCTATTTCTATCAAAAGGAAGTGTGCGCGTCGGAGCCTGTCGCAGTAGCCCGGAGACGCACGCACTACTTCGGGGCCAATAAACCTATCCGCCCAAGGTTATCAAAACCCATAAGTAGTGTTCCCAGGATATCTTGGGAAATTTGCGGATAAGTCTTAATATTGATTTGGGAAGAATTGAGGGCTATTACCCATCAAAGAAAAAAGAAAAGGAAAAGTTTTTTTCACCTTTTCCTTTTGATTTTTTAGCCCTTCTGAAAAAGAATCAGATGGGACTATTTTTTTCGTCTCAGCTCAAGGGTATAAATTACAAATATTTCCGTAAATCACCCAGTTTCTCCATCAGTCCTAATTTTCTAATTCTAACTCCTGTAAGGGGGTTTCTGTCTGGGGTTCCATATAATAACTCGCGATCAGGGCAACCATCAACCACCACAACATATTAATCACGGGACGATACCAAACCGTATCAACATACCCATGTGCTAACATTCCTACCATCGCGGCAATGGCACTGATTAACCAAAAAGCTTCAGGATTAAAGTTTTCCCGTAACCGTTTTAGTTGTAGATATCCTTGATTAAAGGTAACTATCAGCAACCAGATAAAACTGGCTAATCCTATTAGCCCCGTTTCAACGGCTATTTCTAACCAGATGGAATAGGCACTTAAGGCTGTATATCGAGCTTTCTGGTAAAGGGGATAAATTTTATTAAAGGCATTATTCCCCGGCCCTATGCCTAAAATTGGGCGATCTTGTATCATCTGCACAACGGATGCCCATACATTCATGCGGAAATTATTACTACTATCGCCTCGCCCACTAAAAATAGTGCTGACTCGATCGCGGAACGCGGGTACTAAAATGATGCCTAATAGTAACATCGCGAGTAACCCTCCTAAACCTAGAGGAAGAGCTGCTTTGCGCCAAAATACCGGCATTTTGGGGTTCCAAAAGTACCATTGTAATACCAAAAAGGTGACTATTAAAGCCATGAATCCGATCCATGCACCCCGACTATCGGTAAAACGTAAACAGGCAAAGTTTACTATTACCATTGTCACCGCGAGGACTTTTGTTGGCCAACTTTTCCACAGGAAAACCGCGGCTAAACTGAACGCGATCGCGGGTAATAAGTAGGAACCTAATAAGTTAGGATTTCCTAAATAACTATAAGCTCTTGTCAGATTGGCTTGGGCAGAGTTAGGATCGTTCCAAGTGGCTAATGGAGGTACTTTATCAATCCATTGACGAATACCATAGAAACTAACTACTAGGGCGACATTTAAGTAAATAGCAATTAACCAAGAACGAAATTTAGGCGATCGCAATATTCTCGCCATAAAAGCAAAAAACACTAAATAAAGTGTTAATTTTGTCCACCCACTAAAGGCTTGGGGTTTGACTGGTGACATCGCGGTGGCCACGGTAGAAATACCCCAATACAATAATACTAATAAATGAATAGGGGTAAACCCGATTACACCGATATCGCATAGGGTGATCAAGGCCCAAAAACCAGCACCGGAAAATAATAATAATCCAATGAGAGAATTTTTGACAAAGGGTGCTAAAGTAAAGATTAAGGCAATTAAGACAAAACCGATAGGCTCTCCCCATTGCATTAACCAACTATTAGCGCGCCATCGTTGTAATGAGCCGCAAAAGAATTTTGAGAGATAACTATTATTTCGCCACTGATCTAGTGGTACTGTTGTTAGTGTGAATTGTTGCCAAATAGCATTCATTGATTAATGGGTAATGGGTAATGGGTAATGGGTAATTGACAGTTGACAGTTGACAGTTGACAGTTGACAATTATCAATTAATTGACTTACGCACTGCAAGGGCAGCATAAGGGTTTGAGCTTGTCGCTCAACGCAATCGCGTAATTTACACCGTGTGTAAGTCCTAAATTATCAACTGTCAACTGTCAACTGTCAACTGTCAACTGTCAACTTCCTTCTTCCTTCTTCCTTCTTCCTTCTTCCTTCTTCCTTCAAGTTATCTAAACTTTAATTAATCCTTCTAAAGCCGTTTGTAAATCCTGTGTTAACTGAGAAACCGCATTTTTGCGACTGGTTTTATATGCTTCTTCTCGTTGGGAAATCGAAATCGGTTCACCTATTCTCATTTCGACTCGCTGTTTACCTAACGTGGGACGTTGAAAGGGGTTTCCTCCTTTGATTCTTTGCACCACATCCCATAATAATAAAGTCGTTTCGGCAAATCTTTCCGAGGTCATTTTTTCTCTCACATAGTGTCCACTTACCGCGACAAAACTTTCGACTAATCTCATGTGCCACATTCTTAAATCCGCTTCTTCGGCTACGCGATCGGCTAGTCCTCTTTCTAAGGGTGATAACGCGTCAATATCGGGGATATCTTCTCGATAAATACAATCCCATCCGGCTTGCTCTAAACGACGACAGCGATCAATAAAATTGCCCTTTCCTTTGACATTAAAAAATTGTTCTGCTACTTGTAATGCCACATCTAATAAAGTTTGTAAACGATGGGCTAGGGTAGTATTTAACTCTTCTATATTAGCCCCGGAAGCGAGTAATTCTTCCGGGTTCATTTGAGTTTCGGCAAGAGGTTGATGATAAAATTTACGATAGAAATTTTCCATTACTTCTAACATCTTAAAACCTAACCGCAATAAGCGATAATAGAGAAAATTTGGTGTTTCATCCTTGAGTAAGCTTCCCCCATCTTTCCCAGGAAGTAAACCCATTTCTGTTTCTAATTCATCGACTAATTTAGCAATTTCTTCCCAAGGCTCATTGATATAATAATATTGAATGCCCAGAGGAAGAATTAATACTTCTTCATTTCTTCCTGCTTTTTTGATGTCTTCTAAACACCAAAAACCTAATTGAGAAATACCGGGTTCAATGGGACTAATTTTTTCATTATGGCCATTGGTTGCGCCTTCTGGTGCCGCGGCTATGGGAAAATTACTATTAGCAAATAAATCTCGCGCAGATCGCAATCCTTCTCGATCTATTTTACCACGCATGATCGAGGTTCCCCCTAGGTTTGAATATAACTTCGCGACAATATCTCCTGCCCATAGGGGAATACCGCGATCGTACATAAAATGAGAATGAATCGGTGATTTTAATTCTATTCCTTGTTGTTTAGCCATTTCTGGAACTAATTGCCAAAGTAAATAACCCATACACAAAGGATCGTCGCTTCTGGGATGGCGAAAAGCTATTAAAAATCTAATTTTTTTATCTTGAAATTGACGATATAAATTAACTAAATTTTCCACATTCTCTGCTTGAATACTACTAATATTTGTCTGGAATTTTAACCACCAAGGTAATACAAATTGACACCCGGATAAAACCAGAGGGTTAAATCTGGGGGGAAGAAATTTTAAACCAGGTTGTACTTGATTAATTGGCATAATGGGGAATATCGGGTTTTTTGGTTGTTTCTAACTAAAAGAATTGTACGCGTACCCGTGCTACTGCTACACGCGCGGGCTATTGTAGAAGTGCAGACTATTAGCGCGCACTTCCAAGGGAATAAACCCCTATCCTACTATTATCCATGTTGATCTGTGTAGCGCGTGCTAAAACCTGGCAGGGCAAAGGCATGAAACTTTGGGAAGCCATAGCCCTTAAGACTTTGAGAAAATGATAAGTAAAAATACTCAGCTCCGAAAGCCTTGCTAGGTAAGTGATTCAGTTTTTATGGGTTTGCCCTCGCGTATTTGGGAGAAATTGTTAAAGAAATTTACACAGGATTTACGCACGGGAGCCTTAAACCAGGTTTCTGAGTAGATACTTCACCAACCTGCATATTTGTGGTAGAAACCGGGTTTAGGAGCGTAAAGAAAAACCCGCTGACAAGAGAAAATCAGGTAAAGTTAGTATCTCGAAATTTTCAACAATCGGCGGGGTACAAAACCACGAATCGCATCAGCAATCACTTGAGGAAATTCTTGGGGTAAATTTTCTCCTCCCGTGACAGATTGCAATTTTATCATCGGATTTAACGCGGCATAAGTTTCACCTAAAGAATGCGCGATCGCGTCTTGATCATTAGGTTGTAAAATCAAAGTCGGAACATTTAAGGAAGATACGCGATCATCTAATAATTCCGCTTTGATTTCTATATTTTTTCGGTCAAATAAAATTTTACGGGCGGCTTTTGAACCTAATAGAGTCTGGCGAAATGCCAATTGTTTCTGTAATTCTTGCTGCTTATTCAAGATTTTTGCCAAGGGAAACAATAATTTTAATAACCAAAAATAAAGAGGGGGTTGACTGACTAATAACTTGGCTGAATTCCAGCGATTTTTATGTTGAGAAAGGGTGACACCTTCCGGGGCTAATAAGATCAAACCGCGGACATGATCGCGATATTTAAGAGCATAACTTGTCGCCACCCATGCGCCTAAAGAATGAGCGACTAAATAAAATTGTTTAACTTTCAAAGTATCTAAATATTCGGCCAGAGACTCCACTTCTAAATCTATAGAATAATGAACATTAATCGAATTAGAATCACCAAATCCCAATAAATCCGGGGCAAAACAATGATAATTAGGTGCTAATAATTTCATCACAGATAACCATTGGCGACTATCATACCAAGAACCGTGTAAAAATACCAACATCGGACCATCTTGACCAATTTCACGGCCATAGATTTTGCCGATGGAGAGTTTGACACGGGAGTTACGCGGCAGTAAGTTAATCATTTCATTTTACCTCTTGATGATTGCTGAAATGCTATTGGTTTATGCGACTGTCGTCAATCCTTTAAAATAATCTTCTAAGTGGCGATCATGATCGTGACTGAATTTGCCTTGGGGTAAGGAATTGGGCGCAAATGCTTCTACTTCACTAATTTCTAAAGTATCTTTTACCCCCATTTCCCCTTTCACCTCTGCTTCCACAACGACACAAATAGAATGAACCCTCGGATCGCGATCGGCATCAGAATAAACTCCGACTAAACGGCGAATTTTTACTAATTCTAACCCAGTTTCTTCCGCTAATTCCCGTTCGATCGCGCTAGGCACATCTTCTCCCCAGTCAATAATTCCGCCTGGGAGAGCCCATAACCCATTATCACAACGGCGAACTAATACTATCCTACCATCAGGTAAAATGGGAATAACACAAGCACCCGCGATCGGATGCCGAAATATAATACCCATCACTGTTTTGATAATTTGCCACAATCGACGCATAAAGGTAAATGGTGTCAGAAGAAGGAAGAAGGAAGAGGGAAGAAGGAAGAGGGAAGAAGGAAGAGGGAAGAAGGAAGAAGAGGGAAGAAGGAAGAAGTCAATAAACTTTTAATCCCCATTACCCATTACCCATTCCCCATTACCCATTCCCTATTACCCATTTTAATGTCCCTGTTTTTTCGTCTCTTTGACAAGTTTCTCACGTTTTGCCCTAAATTCAAACATTTGATTGTCCGAATTTAAACTTATTTTTCCTGTCAAAATATTATCCTTGATTAGGCCTTCTATTTTAACCTTTTCAGATGACTTACAACGGGTTAAATGAGGCACTGTACCGGATAAAGTTAAGCCTGTTTTGTGCCATCTTCCATCTAAGGAGGGTTTTTCATCCACGGAGATTTCTAATTCTCCATTTTGATTAATGGGTAATAAGGAACCCCCTAGGTAAATTCCTGATTGGTTTACAATTAACATTAATGTCTCTGTTTTCAGACATGCTGGTAAGTTATTCGCGTTGATCCGATAACCACCATCAATAGGAGGAGGAGCCTTTAAATTTGTTTCACCGTAGGCCGTCACTGCTTTAAATAATACCATGACTGAACCGATCATTACACCATAAAACATTATGGTTTTGACATTGAATTTACGCATATTAAGAAAGAAGGAAGAAGGAAGAAGAAAGAGGGAAGAAGGAAGAAGGAAGAAGGAAGAAGGAAGAGGGTTAGCAACGGATTTTTAACTGATGTAACGGATGAGTTATTTTTTTTCTCCCCATTACCCATTACCCATTAACCATTACCCGTTACTTATTACCTATTACCTATTACCCATTATCTATTACCCATTATCTATTACCCATTACCCATTTTTACTAAGCAGAGAGGAAAGGTGAGAGGTAACTTGGCGATAGCGACGGGTAATTAATACAGAAGAATGACATTGACTGGCTAATTCATCAGTATAACGCCCTAATGTTTGTCGCTCAATTCCCCATTCTCTACTGGTTCCCGCGATCGTTAAATCTGCTTCTTTTGATGCTTCTACTACCGCGTGTAAGGGTTCCATTGATTCGATAATGGGAATGTCGATACGCGATCTCACATTTTTAGGTAATTGTTCCATAACTTGTTCAAATTCATAACTAATTTCTCTTTCAGGATTTTCCCCATTAACCACCCGCAAAACCGTTAAATGTCTCCTTTCATCATTTAACAGTAATCTTAAGGCAATTTCTAACCCTAAGTCATCATGGAAATTAGCAGAATAAGGGACTAATAAATTGTCTAATTTATGTAAACTTCTTTCCACAAATACTGCGACATCGACACGGGCTTGGGTGAGAATTTGTCCTACTCTTCCCCCTAAACGGTTATTACTAAATGTCGAGCGATGCCATCCTAATAAAATTAAATCGGCATGATCTATTTCGGCAATTTGAGAGGTTTCTCTGGCTACATCATTTGTCGCACGGATAATCGGAGAAATTAACGATCGCGCTGTCTCCGGTTCCAAAGTTTCAATTAAAGCTTCTAATTCACTCCGTCTTTCTGCCATTAAACGATTGGCTTCCGCGGGTGTACTTTGAAAAACATAATCTTCTTCTAATTGAATTAAACTCAATAGGTGAATTTCTGATTTTTTATTCGTTCCCGCGATCGCGATCGCCAATTCCGTTAATCTTTTTTGGGTACTAGAATTAGCAACGGGGACTAAAATCCGATAAGATTTTTCCGGTAAAGGTTGAGAAATAGGAGAGTGCATCTCCTCATTTTCTTCGCTAAATTCACCCTCATCAGAGACATCTAACTGAATTAAATGCTTAGGAAATGTCCACTCTAAGAGCGGTGAAGTCATAAAAGTTGTTACCAATGCCATAATCACCAACATGGTAAATAATAACGGTGAAATAACCCCCAAACTCAAACCAATATTTAACACAATTAACTCTGTTAACCCCCTTGTATTCATTAACCAACCTAAGGCAGAGGCTTCCCTCTTGGCAATTCCACTCGCTCTGGCGGCGACATAAGTTCCTAGATATTTACCAATGATTGCCACGGCTAAAATTGCGAAACAAATTACCCATAATTCCGGTTTGTTTAATAAACCAATTTGAGTGCGTAACCCGCTATAGGCAAAAAAGACGGGCAAGAGAAAAATTAGGACAAAATCCTCAGTTTTTTGAGCGATTTCTCTCGTTAAACCGGCATTTTTCGGCATGGCAGCACCTAATAAAAATGCCCCAAAAATTAAATGAATGCCGATCGCTTCCGTAATTAATGAGGACGCGACTACTCCCATGTAAATACCCGCTAAAACCCATTGATTGAGTCGCCCGGTACGGTGATATTGTTTTGATAATCTTTGTAAAAACCAACGCCCTACCGTTAACATGAAACCAATATAAAGTATCGCCGCGATAATTGTCGGTATCGCTCCTAACATAGAATTGGTTCGAGTTACCGCGATCGCGATCGCTAATAAACACCAAGCTGTCACATCATCTACCGCGGCACAAGTTAACGCGAGAGTTCCTAAACGAGTATGATATAAATTATTTTCTGTGATAATTCTTGCTAATACCGGAAACGCGGTAATTGACATCGCCGCCCCGATAAACAGAGCAAACGCGGTAAATGAAACCGCGGAATTAGACACTAAGGGATAGAGCCATAATGCCAAAATTGACGCTAAGGAAAATGGGACTAAAATACTGACATTGGAGGTTAAAATCGCGACATCTAATTGCCCTTTTAAATATTTGGGATTTAATTCTAAACCAATTAAAAACATGAAAAAGATTAACCCAACATTCGACAATACCTCCAAAAACGGTATCGCGTCCACAGGAAATAAGGCACTCGCTAACTGGGGCGCGATTAACCCAAATAGGGATGGGCCTAACATAATGCCCGAGACAATTTCCCCAATCACTTGAGGTTGATTAATCCACCGGAAGGCTAAACCCACCAACCGCGATAAACCAATCACTATTAAGACTTCCGCGAGGACTAGAATGGCGATCGACATAAATGTTTTAAATTTTTGATTAGCGATTTCAGAAGGGAGAAGCAGCAAGAAACGGAGTTTCCAAGTAGTCTCAGTATGAGAGATTTTGAGAAAAAAGGAACGTATTTTCTGATATAGTGGAGAAGTTGTCAAAATTCGCACATCTGGGGTTTCGGGTGTTTCTCAGGCAAGAAGCCACGGAAATACGCTCGGATGGAGGATTAACCCGAATCAGGAGTTAAAATATGCCAGTCGTTAGTTTGGCTCAAATGATGGAGTCAGGGGTTCACTTTGGGCATCAAACCCGCCGTTGGAACCCAAAAATGTCTCCTTATATTTTTACCGAGCGCAATGGTGTTCACATCATTGACTTGGTACAAACCGCGGAGCTCATGGAAGAAGCCTATGAGTATATGAGAAATTCCTCAGAGAAGGGGAAAAAGTTTCTCTTTGTGGGTACGAAGCGTCAAGCCGCGGGAATTATCGCCCAAGAAGCTCAACGTTGCGGTGCTTACTATGTTAACCAGCGTTGGTTAGGGGGAATGCTAACTAACTGGACAACGATTAAAAGTCGGGTTGATCGCCTCAAGGATCTGGAACGCCGTGAAGAAATTGGGGCTCTGGATTTACTCCCCAAAAAAGAAGCTTCGACTTTGCGCCGCGAAATGACCAAATTGCAAAAATATTTGGGGGGTATTAAGGCGATGCGTCGTATTCCCGATGTAGTGGTTTTAGTTGACCAACGTCGTGAATATAACGCGGTTTTGGAATGCCAAAAACTTAATATTCCGATTGTGTCTTTACTTGACACAAATTGCGATCCTGATTTGGTTGATATCGCGATCCCGGCTAATGATGATGCCATTCGCTCCATTAAATTGATCGTCGGTAAGTTAGCGGATGCTATCTATGAAGGCCGTCACGGTCAACTGGAACCCGAAGTCGAAGAATATGAAGACTATGAGGGTATCGATGAAGAATATGCTGTCGAAGAAATCGACGAAAGTGAATATTCTGATGTCGATAGTGAAGAAGAAGAATAAGGCGATTTAGTTAATAGGAAAGAGGTAATAGGTCTGAAAAAATTGCCTATTGCTTCTTTCCTCAAATAACTCCAAATATGTTATAATACCGTGCTTTCGGCGGTAATTATACGGAAAATTCAGACAATTTTACTTTAGGAAATTAAGGACAATGGCGGAAATTTCAGCAAAAATAGTTAAGGAACTGCGCGACAAAACTGGCGCGGGTATGATGGATTGTAAAAAAGCCCTCGGCGAAAACGATGGCGATATTAATAAGTCCATTGAATGGTTACGTCAAAAGGGTATTACTTCCGCGGAGAAAAAATCGGGACGGGTGGCTGCTGAAGGGTTAGTGGGTAGTTATATTCATACGGGTGGCCGCGTCGGTGTTCTCGTTGAAGTTAACTGCGAAACGGACTTCGTTGCTCGTCGTGAGGAGTTCCAACATTTGGTACATAATATCGCGTTACAAATTGCCGCGTGTCCTAATGTGGAATATGTGAAAGTGGCCGATATTCCCCAAGATATTGTTGAACGGGAAAAGGCTATTGAAATGGGTCGCGATGACTTAGGAAATAAGCCTGATAATATTAAGGAAAAGATTGTTTTAGGACGTATTGAGAAGCGTGTCAAGGAACTTTCTTTGTTAGATCAACCTTATATTCGTGACCAAAATATCACGGTGGAAGAGTTGGTAAAACAAGCGATCTCGCAATTGGGTGAAAATATCCAAGTGCGTCGTTTTACTCGCTTTGTCTTAGGGGAAGGTATTGAGAAACAAGAAAGCAATTTCGCGGAAGAAGTTGCCGCGCAAATGGGTGCAGGTAAATAAATAATTTATCCCTATTTGTCATGAGAAACCGGGTTTCTTGGGAACGGACTCAGGTTAAGGGTTTATCTGCCATGAGAAACCCGGTTTCTTTACTCTTGGAATCCTTACCTTAGTTTTAATCCAAAATCGAGACGGAAAATCCTCTATGGTGGGATCTCACACACGCATTGAGCAAGAAATAGCTAAATTAGAAGAGGCGATCGCGTATTTAGCCTCACAATTTGAGCAGACTTATCAGAATTATCTCACAGCATTAGGAAAAGTTGTCCGCCAAGAATTAATTTTGGCCTGTTATCATATTTGTACTCAAGCCTATCCCGACGCGTTTCTTCAGTTATCTTTTCGTGAGCGCGAAAAGTTACAACAAGACTTGAAAAATCTCGCGATCGCGTCCCAAAGTAAATTACAAAATCTTGTCGGGCAAGTCAACGGAGACTTGATCAATGAAGAAAAAGAGGATGATGAGGATGATGAGGATGATGAGGATGATGAGGATGATGAGGATGACGACTTCGACTTAGAAGAGGATATGGAAACAGAAGAGAAACCAGAAGAAAGTCACGCGATCGTCTTATCAATAAGGACACCAGAGCGGTTAATTCGATGGCAAGAAGCCATTGAAAAAGGCCTGATTCAAATTATCAAAAATCTCTCCCACAACGCGAATCGACGCTTGCAACAATCAAGTATTTTACCAAAAAGATTACCCGAACAAGTGTTAGACGCGGCATCGAAAGCAGAAGCCGCAGGAGAAACAATACCTGGGCCGAAAAATCTCTTAACCTTAGTGCTGGAAACAGTCCAATCTGAAGAAGGAGAAAATAATGGGATCGAAACAACAACTTTGCATATCGTCGCGATTCATTTGCGCTTAGGAGAAATTGAATTTTCCGAGGGAAATTTAAACGCGTCACGTCATCAAATTCGCAACCTTTCTGCTAAATTATATAATCTGCGCCGTGACTATCAGAAAAAACTACGGGAACGCGCTGTCGTTGAAGCGGAATCCGCGTGGCGTGCCTCTTGGTATGATGATCATTAAATCTTCTTTTCTCCCCCCTTTTCACCCCTCTTTCTCTCTCTTTGTTGACTAATACATCAATATGGGATAAAATAATCCGTAGTAGTTGGGTTAAGAAACGAAACCCAACTACTACTTCCCGCTTTTTTCTGGGAGGGTGGGGCAACCACGGGGGGATTGCCCCTACCTTAATTTTAGGGACAATTTTGTAGGGGTAGTGCAAGAGTGCCTACCCCCCCCCTTGCCCGCGTGTGGGTTGGGGGATTGGGGCAACCACGGCGGGATTGGGGCAACCACGGCGGGATTGGGGCAACCACGGCGGGATTGGGGCAACCACGGCGGGATTGCCCCTACCTTTGTACAATCAGGATTACGCGCTATAGTTGGGGAATTTGTTGCCAAGAGACAGCTAATTGTTATAAAATCTCAAATCTCAAGTCGAAAATTATTATGCCGATAAATCAACCGAATTGGGTGTTATTACACGCGTGTTTATCTTTAGAAGCCGAACATGGTTTTATTGATTTACGTCGCCCCGGAAAACCATTTTGTTTTAGTGAATTTTTTCGCGATCGCTTGGGTGAAATCCCAGATTTTTTAGGAATAGACGATCGCGATAAATGGCTAGATATTGCCCGGAGATTTGTCAATTATCCCCAGATGAATCAGGCGAATCGCAAAAAATTAGTTGAGGAAATTCGCCTATTTTTCTTAGAAATACAACCTAATTATGCCCCTAGACAACAACGAAAGATAGAAACTATTATCGAGAAAAATGAAGAAGAAAGACAAGAAATGAGGGGAGAGCAAATTACGATCGCGCCTTCTCCTCCGCCTTCACTACCCCCTTCGCCTTTGCCTGTAAATCCTTCTCCCATAGAGCCATCAGTGACTCCCCTTGTCAATAATAAGACTGGAGTTACTAATAATAAGAGAGAAATAAAACCCGTTGCGCCGCCGCCTCCATCACAACCGACAACCCCCAAAACCATACCACTTACTAAAGACGCGATCGCGAGACATTTTACCCTCGATCAAAGCTTAATTAGCGCGACAGGAATCGGCCCGGCTAATGGGAAAAAATTAGAAAAATTAGGGTTATTGACTATCTATGATTTATTATATTATTATCCCCGCGATCATATTGATTATGCACATCAAGTAACTATTCGAGAATTAGTCGTGGGAGAAACTGTCACTATCGTAGGAAAAGTCAAGAAATTTAACTGTTTCACCAGTCCCAAAAATAAAAAATTAACGATTCTGGAATTAATTTTATCAGATCGCTCAGGAATAATCAAAATCTCGCGATTTCTCGCGGGTAATTATTTTGGTAGTCGCGGTTGGCAAGAGCAACAAAAAAAGATGTATCCCATCGGAGCGATTATCGCAGCGTCGGGATTAGTGAAAGAAAATAAATATGGGTTGACGTTAGATAATCCTGAATTAGAAGTGCTTGATCATGAGAATAGTAGTATAGAATCACAGATGATCGGCCGTGTTGTCCCTGTTTATCCTCTTACGGATGGGGTGGACGCGGGGGTTATTCGACGTTCGGTACTCGCGGTTTTACCTGCTGTTAAACATATTCCTGAATCTTTGCCTAAAGGATTACGCGATCGTTATAGTTTAATGGGAATTGTTGATGCCGTTAGTAATATTCATTTTCCCTTAGATCGAGATTGTTTAGCCGCGGCACGACGGCGTTTAGTATTTGATGAATTTTTCTATTTACAATTAGGATTACTGAAGAGAAGACAATCACAAAAAAAAGTAGAAACCAGTGTCGTAGTAAGTGCTAAGGGCAGATTAATCCAACATTTCCATGAAATTTTACCCTTTAAATTAACGAAAGCACAAGAGCGAGTCGTCAATGAAATTCTCAAGGATTTAGAATCACCTGAACCCATGAATCGCTTGGTACAGGGGGATGTGGGTGCGGGTAAAACAGTCGTCGCGGTGATTGCTATGTTAGCCGCAATTCAATCAGGATATCAAGCCGCGTTAATGGCACCGACGGAAGTTTTATCAGAACAACATTATCGTAAATTTGTCACTTGGTTTAATTTAATGCACTTACCTGTAGAATTATTAACGGGTTCGACAAAGTTAGCCAAAAAACGGGAAATTTATTCCCAATTAGAAACGGGAGAATTATCGGTTGTCGTGGGCACTCATGCTTTAATTCAAGACTCGGTTAATTTTAATCGTTTAGGGTTAGTGGTAATTGATGAACAACATCGTTTTGGGGTGAAACAACGGGCAATTTTACAACAAAAAGGGGAATCTCCCCATGTTTTAACGATGACAGCAACGCCGATCCCCCGGACTTTAGCCTTAACGATACATGGGGATTTAGATGTGAGTCAAATTGATGAGTTACCCCCTGGCAGAAAACCGATTCAAACAACGGTTTTAGCGGGGAAAGAGCGTCATCAAGCCTATGATTTAATTATGCGTGAAATTGCCAGTGGCCGTCAATGTTATGTGGTTTTACCTTTAATTGAAGAGTCGGAAAAATTAGATGCTCGATCCGCGATCGAAGAGCAGGAAAAATTACAAACTAAAGTTTTTCCTGATTTTAAAGTGGGGTTATTACATGGACGTATGACAAGTGCGGAAAAGGATGACGCGATTACTAAATTTAGAGATAATGAGACACAAATTTTAGTTTCGACAACGGTGGTAGAAGTGGGGGTTGATGTCCCCAATGCCACGGTGATGTTAATTGAAAATGCGGAGCGATTTGGGTTATCACAATTACATCAATTACGGGGAAGAGTCGGACGTGGTAGTGATAAGTCTTATTGTTTATTAATGTTGGGTGGAAAGACGCAGGAATCCTTACAAAGAATGAAGGTTTTAGAACAATCTCAGGATGGTTTTTTTATTGCTGAAATGGATTTAAGATTACGGGGGCCAGGACAAGTTTTAGGGACTCGTCAAGCGGGATTACCGGATTTTGCTTTAGCGAGTTTAGTGGAAGATCAGGAAGTGTTAGAATTAGCAAGGGAGGCGGCACAAAAAGTGATTGATAAAGATGATTCGTTAAATTCTTGGCCGGAAATGCGGGATGAATTAGAACGACGTTATCAAAAATTGTTAGGAGGTTCTATTTTAACATAATTCACCACGATACGCTTATTTAAAGAGTTGATTTCTACATTTTTTGTAGCATTTTTAGATATCGCCTTTTCCAGTCTAGTGAAGTACAGCTCTTACCCCTTAACATCGTCTCGGAGAGGGAGAAAGTGGGGAGCATCTCCTAATTGTAAATTGGTAGTGGGTTGGCGTAGCCTGTGCGTAGCACAAACGTCTCGCTCCCTAGCCCGATCCCTAGGGATCTCTCCGCTCCCACTACGGTTTTTTTTGGGTTATCATATCACCAATTTTCTTCATTTGGTGTTCAACAATTTTTGCCATTTCCAGAATTTCTAGTAATGCCTTTTCCTTGGGTAGCTTTTTCATTGTAAGTCATCCATTTTTAATCAAACGATCGCGCTTTCTTGAGCAACTAGAGAATTAAGGGAGAAAATAACGCGATCGTGTGGAAAATCCGGTCAAACTTTTTGTTTTTCAATTTGAGCTTCTTGCCATTCACTAATCCGTTTTTCGTATTTATCGAAAATACCTTTTGCTAATTCACACTGTTCTCTCATTTCTTGTTCTAAAACTCTTGCCATTTCCAAGAGTTCCAGTAATTCCTTTTCTTCGGGTAGCTTTGGCATTGTAATTTCTCCACGCGATTGATAATCCGTCCCCCCACATTTTAGCTTTTCTGTAACAAATCACTCCAATTGCGTCGCCTGATTCGTTCTAAATCTTCACTTGTCCATCCCATCACTTCTCTTAAGAATTTACCGACAATAATAGGTTTAATTCTCTGTCTTAAAACCGCCGTAGTCTCATCCTCAGCAGTCAAATCCTTATCATTTGTTACCAAGTAATCAACACCAGCCTTGATCGCGGCTAATGCAATGGGAATATCATTAGGATCGCGTACTAAATCAAGATTCGCTTGTAGTTCTTCTGGACTGGGAATAGGAACTAATTCGTATTGACTAATAGCCAAAAAGTGTTCTAAAGCTTCTGTTTGTTCAGGAGTAGCTCGAAGTTTCCACCTTTCTAGCTCCCTAATTGTTAGCTCAGAAAGCACTAGCTGAAAATCGCCTTTCAAAGCATGACGCAGGAATTCATAGAACCACCGAGGGGATAAAATACTAGAAATCAAAACATTTGTATCCGCCATCACTCGGAGAGTCTTATCGGAGTTATCCCCTTTATTAACTAACGGTTTGACCATAAATTTCTCGATAAACTTCTGTTTTTATTTCTTCTAGATCCTGCTCTATCAATTCCTCTGTGAGACCTGTTTCTTCTGCTTGTAAACCAGCCTTTAGGCAAAGTCTTTCAAACTCCTCTAATTGAGACTTTTTCCGACGGTTCCCGGCTTCAGAATCCAAATAAAACTCTAGTGCTTTTATCACGATCTCTTGCACCGGATCTCCTGTATGGTTTAACTGGAACATTAATTGATCTGGTATTTCAACAGTCAATGTCGTCATAGTTATCCTCGTAAGTATTAAATGAGTCTCCCTATACTTATCTTATCATAGACTAAACACAGGGATAAAATCACGCGATCGCGTGGAAAATTCTGTCATTTTTTTTGTTTTTCGATTTGAGATTCTTGCCATTCACTAATCCGTTTTTCGTATTGATTGATCGAAAATCACTTTTGCTAATTCACATTGTTCTCTCATTTCTTGTTCTAAAACTCTTGCCATTTCCAAGAGTTCCAGTAATTCGTTTTCATCGGGTAGCTTTTTCATGGTAAGTTCTCCAAGCGCCTGATAATGCCTTCAACACCTATTTTAGATTCTATCGCTCTACTGAGCAAATCTCCCAAGTCTTGGCCTTGCTCCTGAACTACTTCTTCCCCCACATTAATTATCGACTGACAGAAGTTCAACAGTAGCCTGTATCCGTCTTTGGTAGATTTCAACCAAGAATAGGGAATTATTGAGATAGATATAGAATTGCACCATGATATCATTATTTGGAAACATTTCGAGGATCGGTCTCAGAATATTCAGCTCCCTTGTGGCTTTTGCCTCAATCTCTGTTAATTATTGGTTCAGTCGGTTAATTCTATTACTAATTTCTGGTGGCATAGGGATTGACTCCCCTAATAATTTTACCGACCAATTATACCATCTTTATTGACATGATGAATAGTCAGATAGTTAACTTTTTTAATACCCGATCGCGCTTTCTTTCTCAAGGAGATCAGGAAGGGAGAGAAGCACGCGATCGTGCTTCCTTAGCCCTGTTTTTTTAGGTTTAATTCAACAAAGGAATAACATCATGGAAACGAGTATAATTAATCATGCGTCTGCCATCAGGAGTAGTCGATAAAATATCGACAAACTTATAATTCCACAAAATCTCATCCGCGATAAAAGAATGACGAGCATGAATCGTTTGCGAAACCGTTTCATCCAGTCCCGTTAAACTAATAATAATCTCTGCTTCTTGTTGAAAAAAATCTTCAAAAGTCATCCCATATAAAGGGCTATTCTCATCAATAACGTGCATCACCGTCCATGTTAAAGCAAAAATAGGTGTCTGACTTCTCACTAATTTTAAATCGTAAAAACGACGCAGTGATTCCCCTTCTTGTGACACATCATTGCGAACAATTGTCGCTATTTGTTGCGCCTCAATAATTTGATTATTGCGTTGATTTGCCGTCCGATACATCAAAGTTAAAACCCCATTATAAGGGGCAATTACAGCAATATTACTAAACAGTACCTTCGCGGTGGGTTGGGAAAAACGAGCAAAGGCTAATCCTGTAACGATCGCGACTCCTAATAACCCCACAAAGGCTTCTAAAGTGACAAGAATATTGGCATACATCGTACCCGGATAGATGGCACCATAGCCAATCGTTGCGAGAGTTTGGACACTAAAGAAAAACGCGTCTTGAAAAGAACCATGTTTGGCATTGACTAAACAATCGCCTCCGAAAAGATACGCGATCGCGAAGCCCGTATTAGTGAAAAAATAAAGAGCAAAAATTAAACTAAAAAATTGCATCCATGAGAGAGTAATTAACCCATGATACAAGTCCTTAAAACGCCAGGTAGAACCCCCCACTCGTTCCACCCTATTCACTTGTCCATCTCGCCTAATTAAGCGACCATAATTCCGGGTATAATAACGACTTTTTTTCATAGTTATGATTTGGCACAAAAATAATTAAAGGTGAGAATCTTCTCTTTTTTTACGTCCTAATAATTGAGCGGCTAAAACACCACCGACAAACCCAAAAAAGTGTCCTTGCCAAGAAATTCCGGGTTGAGAGGGTAAAATTCCCCAAATTAAACCGCCATATAAGAAAAATACAAATAATGACAGGAAAATTGACCCAAAACTCCGTTCAAAATAGCCGCGTAGCAGTAAAAAACCAAAATAGCCAAAAATTACGCCACTAGCACCAATATGCACAGAATTGGGTGCTCCAAATAGCCAAACACCTAACCCACTTACCAGCATTGTTATCACACTGACAATGAAAAAGTCACTGGTATTTCGTAACATAATTAACCATCCCAAGGTGATAAAAGGGAGAGTATTCGCGCTTAAGTGGGCAAAACCTCCATGTAAAAAAGGCATATACAAAATTCCCCATATTCCTGAGATGCTATGGGGATGTACTCCGTAAATTTTTAATCTTCCGTGAAAGACAAAGATATCAATTATTTCAATGATCCACATTAGTGCGACTATACCGCCAAGAATCAGTCCTTGGGTTTGAACTTCCCTCGCGATCGCGTTCACTTCATCTTTCCGCCCGGAGACCCGCGATTTATCGCCAGGAGGAAATGAGGGGCAGGGTTTACGCAACATATAAATAACCATCTTTTTGTGAATTTTGTTAATACCATTACCGCCTTGGGATTGCTCGACTCGGTGTACTTTTGTGATGCACTTTCAACAGGACAATTACTGTTTCAAGTTGGGCAACCCTGTACGCATAATGGTTTTGCTCCTTTGAGCCTCCTATTTCTAGGGTGATGTTAGCTTTGACAATGTTAGTGGGCGGTACTATCTCAAAAGCACTAGCTTAACCCTTTTACACTTGTTTAACTTTTGAGTTTTAGAGCTTCAGACTAGCTACGAAGGAGAAGGTAAGAACTTTAACGCTTGGTACGGACACGGCAGTGCCGTGTCCCTACGTAGGTTCGGTGGGTTGTTGACAGAGGACACCAAAACGTCCTTTCCTCTATTATAGATTTTTTTCGGGTGCTTGATATCAAGTCCCGTTGATTAATGATAATATTAGGGAAATAAAATAAACCACTTTGACACAAAGACACAAAGGGGTAAATTTATCGGATTCTCAGAGACTCTCTATTTTATGTCCTTAGTGCCTTAGTGCCAAGGTGGTAAAACAGCGGCTCACCTGAGAGAATGATGTAGGGAAATAAAATAAACCACTTTGACACAAAGACACAAAGGGGTAAATTTATCGGATTTTCAGAGACTCTCTATTTTATGTCCTTAGTGCCTTAGTGCCAAGGTGGTAAAACCACGGCTCACCTGATATCGCAATTCTCATACTTGTGAGGTACAGAGTTTTCTCGTTTTTCTTAACTCTTAATAGGGAATAAATTAGACCTCATCTTAGAGAGAAACGCGATACCACTTAGCTCCTAATAACTAACATTTTGCGTGAATTTCTTTAATCCCATTAATAACACGCGCTAAATCTTCCTCTGTTAAATTAGAACCGGAAGGAAGACATAAACCGCGATTAAATAAATCTTCCGCGACTTCTCCTCCAACACATTCACAGTCCCCAAAAACTGGCTGTAAATGTAAGGGTTTCCACACCGGACGGGTTTCTATTTTCTGTTGTGCTAAAGTTAACCGAATTTCCTCGCGATCGCGTCCAAATTTTTCGGGATCAATAGTAATACAAGTTAACCAACGAGTCGCTCTGCAAAAACTAGCTTCTGGCATAAAATCAATCCCTGGTAAATGCCCTAACTCGGCTTGATAAACTTCACAATTATGTCGTCTTGCTTGTACTCTGTCTTCTAAAACGAGTAATTGTCCGCGTCCGATACCTGCTAAAACATTACTCAGACGATAATTATAACCGATTTCAGAATGTTGATAATGGGGAGCGGGATCGCGGGCTTGGGTTGCGAAAAAACGCGCTTTTTCCACTAATTTTTCATCTTCGGAGACTAACATTCCCCCTCCCGATGTCGTAATAATTTTATTACCATTAAAAGAGTAAATGCCAATCTTGCCAAAAGTACCCGGAACTTTGCCTTTATAAGTTGCGCCTAATGCTTCCGCGGCATCTTCTATTAAAGCTACTTCGTAAGTATTACAAGCTGCTAAAATGGGGTCTATATCGGCACTTTGTCCATAGAGATGAACTAGGACAACCGCTTTGGGTAATTTGCCAATTTTCGCCCGTTTTTCTAAGGCTTCTCGGAATAACTCAGGATTCATGTTCCAAGAAACGCGATCGCTATCGACAAAAACGGGTTTTGCGCCTAAATAGGTAATGGGACTCGCGCTGGCGATAAATGTGAGAGTAGAGCAAAAAACTTCATCATCCGGTTGCACACCAATTAAGCGTAAAGCCAGATGTAAAGCCGCTGTTCCTGAACTTACAGCCGCGGAGTGAGAAGAGCCCACAAGGGCGGAAAATTCTTTTTCAAAGGCATCGACATGGGGGCCAACAGGCGCGATCCAGTTGGTATCAAAGGCTTCTTGAACGAACTCGAGTTCGCGATCGCCGATGTGAGGTGTTGAGAGGAGAATTTGTTTTTTCATCTTATCTTTAGTTGGGGGAGTGATCGGCTGGAAAAAAGTTTGACTTGAGCAGTTCTTCTGGCTGAGTGTTTAAAGATTGCAATCACAAGTTCACTAGATAATTGTATTTCTCTTCATTGACATTAAACAGCGCAATAATTATAATATTACGCGTTAAATTATCTTGTTTTTTCCAGAAATTAGAAAATTGATTAAAATGCAGCAAGTTCATAATTTATGGTTCCAAAAGTTATAAAAAGTTTCTTGAGCCGGTCAACTATAGAATACTTTTTAACTCCAGTAAGGATTTTATCTTAAACTTAGCTTCATAGCTATCTTCAGAAATAACATCCGAGTATTCTCCGACCTCACGACATATTTGAAATGTTGTCCAATCTAACTTTTTAGCTGTCACGAAATCTTTAGGGGGATTGTCACCAACATAAAGACAATTTGCCCCTGGGCATTTCGTAGCTTCCATTACCTTCAAGTAAGGTACTGGACTTGGTTTCCAGCTATCTCGACCATAGAAATCAGAAGAAACAATGACATCAAAGTTAGATTCTATTCCTAAAGCGTCCACTTTATTTTTTTGAGTCATCAAGTAACCATCTGTGATCAAACCTAATTTACGATCTTTTTTAAAGTAATTAATTGCCCATTTTGCATCTTCATGGAGAGATATATTTGGCTTATGTTCTCGATAAATTTGCAAGAGTTCCTGAATCATCGAAGATTCATACTTAACTCCCAATTTTTCCAATGGAAGATTAAATATTTTTCCTCTTTTTCCTTCTCTAAAAAGCTGCCAAGCCACCTCAAAAAAGTCAACAACTGAATATTTCTGTGACATCCAATTCCCAACAGCTTGAAATCCACTCTGTACAAATTCGCGTTCAGGGAATAATGTGTCATCTAGGTCAAATACGAGGACTTCGATCACACTCATAAAATCATCTCCTTGGTGACGAAGATAGCATCATCATATCTTAGCATTACAACACCATCTTTCCAACCATCAATAGAAATGTCAGCTTCTCTACCTAACATCATTTCTATAATCCAACGCGGAAAATCCGCACCCGCTTCAAAAGACAGCGGAAAACCGCCTCCAAATCTAGGATTAATCTCAATAAACTTAATTTGATCATCTGGAGTTAAAAAACATTGTACTGTGATACAGCCTACAGCACCAGGAAGCGCTTCAACGACAGTTTTTCCAGCAGCAATCAGGAGAGGATTTTTAACCGTTATTCCTTTACTAATTTCTCCCGCGCGGGTCTCAATGCGAAGTCTTGGTACTACACAACGTACCTTTCCTGGAAAATCAGCCAAAATATCTAGGGTGTATTCTTTCCCAATAAGAAATTCTTGAACGATCGCATTTCGTACATAGTCTTTAAAAAAATCTAGTTCCTTTCTGTTATTTATTTTGGTAACTCCAACACTGGCACTACCATCAAAGGGTTTGATCAAAAAAGGATATTTAGCTGGATCATCCTTGGCTAGAATGTTTTCTGGATCTGAAATTTCAGGAGTTTCAACACCTATTTGCTTGAAGAAACGATAGGTTTTTCTTTTATCAAAACAGATTTCGTTAGTTTCAGGAGAAGAAACCAGAAGAGTAACACCGATATCTTGGAAATTATCTTTATGAGTTGAAAGGAGAGTTAATTCAGTATCAATGAGGGGGATTAGTAGTTTAATCTCATACTTATTACATAGATTTTTCAGTGTTTCTATATAAGTAGGGTCTTTGATCAGAGGAACCTGTTCGTAAAAATCACCGATAAAAGAGGCTGGAGCATTTTTCTGGAAGTCTGTCGTGATAATATTACCTTTGACACCAAGCTCATTCAAAGATTTCTTAAAATTTCGGATCAGCGACACTCTTCTTCCTACACTCGTAAACAGTATATTCATCATTAGGTTTTCTCTCTTAACATTCCCAACAATTTTACTTTACGTAAATTCGGGTTTGTCAGCTTGATTTGTCATAACGGGACTTCAACAAATTTCAAGCCCAAACAAAGCCTAAACTCGCTTTATAAGCGGCGAATACCTCCCAATTTTGCTGCAACCACTCGACAAACCGAAAAGATATTGCACTCCTAAACGCTTCTATGGCATCAGTAAAGGTGTTTCAAGGTTTGTTGGTCCATCTGCGTCTTAATCCTCCCGTTAAGCTGTGCCATAAAATGAAAGTATAAGCACAAAAAACCAAAATAAAATGTCTCCTTAGGGTGCGTTTATCTCTGACTTGATATTCTTTTAGTCCTAACCATCCCTTCGCTTCCAGATAAAAAAATTCGATCAAATTTCTTTGTGAATAGCTCTTTACTATCCACTCGGCTGTCGCTTTTGATAACTCCACATTGGTCATTAAATAATCAATTTCACTGGCTTCGGAGAAAGTTGCAGCATTCATTACACTGGATGGCTATTACTTTGGGAAGCGTGTACTTTGATCATTCAATTTCTACTGTGGCTACCCACAGGCTTCTCGGTTTTTCTAACGGTAGTTTAATCTCCTCGAACGCTTCTTTGGGTAAGCTTTTTGCCAATTCATCGGCTCTAATTTCTGGGGATTCATCGGCTATATTTTTCACTATTACTTTCCCATTTTTGGCAAGGCCTCCGATATACTTTAATTTCATGGCTTCCAACTCTTGTAAAAAACTGGTGTTATTCCCATACCCCCCATCTATTAAGTACGGACACGGCACTGCCGTGTCCTAGGGACACAGCACGCGGTGTCCCTACTTGCCGTTGATAGCCTCTCGATAAACTAGGGTCAATCAAGTAAGCGGCTATGGACGGTTTCTTTTTCAATTGTGGGTCGGCGGCTTGTGGTAATGAGTCGGCTTTTGGATACAATTCTATATCTAACGGTAAGCTTTTGATGCCGTCAGATAGATGGCTTGTAACAGCTACTACCCCATTGGAGGTTTTCCCTATTTCACCGATGTATTGCCGTCCTACTCCCCAAGTCAAGTTCCCACTTTTTCTATGTCCAGAATCATCTATGATTCGGCCTTATCCACGACTAATCTTGGTTTGGTTACACTGATTCATTACCTTTAGGCGGCGTTCATTCAGTGCCAGGGCATCTCTTGGTGCTTCTGTTAAGAAATGGTGCAATTTGTGGTAGGTGACTCTGACGGCGTTTGGTGCCATAAGCGAGAGGTTTTTTCGTTCACTCTCTCCTAATAATCCTCCTAAATAGTTCCTAAACTCCCGTTTTTGGACCTTATGGCCAAGAATATCCTCAAATCTTTGACACCATTTATCAAAGCAGGGGGCATCGCGGCGGGGGTAGTCTCTTTCATCAGTCATTCTTTAACGTTAGATAATTGGTATACAATCATTATCGCTCATTTTGCTTCGTTTTTTTGTTTAAGTACCGCTAAGAATTTAGCTATTTTATGATGTAACTCTTTGACCAAATTTTTCATGAGGCAACGAAGTATACCAGCCGCTTTTTTGAATCTTCTCTTTTGCTGGTTAGTGGCTTTGGATATTTTTGATACCAACTTATCTAATTTGAAACATAGCTTTTTAATGTACAAATTAGAATCATTCCCTAGCCAACCATAAGAGTCTTCGGAGAAAAATGTCATGAACGTGCGAACACCAGGATCTAAGGCAACCATCAGACCTTGGTTATCGGTCTGAACTGGCCACTTTGTTAGACAATCAACTCATTTTTTACAGACAAAGTATAGCATTCCTCTGATAGGTTCGTTAGCTAGTGTTGCTGGGGATTCAAGAATGATACCTTGGCTCAGTTGGTAACTAGAACCATATCCAACAATCTGAAAATTCACATCTCTTAAAAGCTGATAAGCTTCTTGAACTTTGTACCAATAAACATGAGCTCCTCCATCAAACAGCGCTGCCAAGTTTGGCCGTTTCTCAAACTTAAGCCAAGGAAGATATTGGATTGAACGATTTGACCCGCGTAACTTCCTCAACAGGCGGATATACTCCACATAGGGGCGGTATAAAGCACTGCTGATTCTGGCCTCAAAACTGAGGAATGAAAATAAGGCAGTCCCCCCTACCTTAAGAATCCGGTAAGCTTCCTTTAAAGCTTTTAATCTTCCCAATTCATCATCTATGGAACCAACCATTTGGCCTAAATATAAGATTTGCTCAAAGCGGCAATCTTCATAATTTAATTGGGTGGCATCTTCAACCTGAAAATCAATATTGCCATCTACATCTCTCTGTTTTGCTACCTCAATAAATTCGGGTAAGTAATCAAAACCATAAAGAGAATTAAAACCTAACTTGCTCATTTCCAACAAAATTCTCCCTCCTCCTGTCCCAGCCTCCAATGTTTTTTTACTCATATCTAGATAGTTGGCAATCAGATATTTTTCTTCGGGTAACAAACCATTCCCATAAGCCCAACGCGCAAATTCTTGATCCCGGTAAACTTCTTTATTGCAGGAAGTTGTTTTTAGAGTTGCCATAGTAAAACCTCTCAAATAGTTTTGTAATCAAGCCGTTGTCAAAAAAATTAAAAAAACAGATATCTGGCAGTCTTGTTACCAAAGCAAGAAATGTCAAGCAACAACAGAAGTAATCCTATTGTTGCGGCTGACAGTTTTGCTTATCCTTTTTCGCCTTGGTCACTTTGAGCTTCTTCCAGCTTCTTGTTAACCATCTTCCGCAGAATCTCTGTATTATCTTTGATGTCTGCAAGTTGTTCCTTCGCTTCCTCTTTATCCAGAAAACCTGCAATCACTTCCCGGGAGAGCAAATTTAGCTCTGGATGATAACCTAATCTTTGGTATATGGGATATTCTATTAACCCAGGGATGACACAGTTTGTACTGTTTCCGTGGATTTTCAAAGTCTTCCAGCCTATATCATCCAGCATTTTTAACACCTCCTTTTCGGTTAATTGCAAAGCAAATGGCAGGGAACAAAACTGCAAATTCAGCCCAGATGTTTCGTCTTTAACCCACCGCACAGAACGAACTTCTGGTTCAATCCAACGCCACCAGTTACGTCCTAAAATCACCCGATTAATACCATTTTTTACACAGTATTTTTCAATTTCCTTGTGGAACATTTCCCCGCATTTATAGCAAGGATAGCTCTTCGTAAAATTTTGATCAATCATGTCTTTTAGAAAAGGCGCAAGCTCTATGTTTAAAACAACGAGTTCCACTCCTAACTGGTCGCACAAGTCTCGACCATTATCGATCACTTGTTCGGGAATAAACCCGTTTTGTACTAAGACAGCAACTACCTCTAGATTCAATTTCTTTTTCGCCCAATAAAGAGCCGCGGCACTGTCTTTACCTCCAGAGAATGCTACTACTGCATCTAGTTTAGCTCCTGGCTCTCGCGGGGTATTGATAAATGTTTCCAATTCGCTATTGAGAATTTCTAACTTGAAATTCTTTTGGTAAGTCATGCACATATTACAAAGACCATCAGAGCCAATGTATATGTTCGGTATCCGCGTATCGAATAGACAATTATTACATTCTACGGGGTTGACAAAGGGATTTTTGCCTGTGTTAATCCAAGTCTTAATCATATTCTGCCCATGTATCCGTCGCGCCCGTAAATTATAATTTTCCCGGTTAGCAGAGACATCGCATTTGTAGGGAGAATAATCTTCTCGTAAAAATTTAGGCAACAAGAAACTAAAAGTGTTCAGGAAAGAAGAACTAGATTTCATTGTTTTTGTCTCCATTTTTTTGTCGGTTGATTAATTAGGTAGATGCAAACAAATATGGCTATATACACTCATTAAAACTCGTGGAACCAGACTATGTTGCCAATTTGGCAGAAAGTTACAATTATTTACATAGTTTAATTAGGCGATCCTACTTATCCTAATTCCAGAACTTTTCCGAGGGAAATGAATTAGTATCACACCTCAATGATGAACTGGATATCTGACAGAATTGAATCTTTAGTCAGAACGGTATTTTGAGAGTCGATAGAGGGGGAAAAAATCATTTTCCCAATCATTGCGCTCTCCATATTTATCCTCCCAAGCTTGAATAAGGTTTGTATATTTTTCCGGGTCGATAATCATTCTATATGTATAAAAATCAGACCTTAAATCAGAAAAATCAGATTTGAATTTAAACAAAGAATCAGGACGGGAACCCACTCCTCCACCTAAATGCAAAAAGCGATTTCCATTTTCTTTAGCCCAACGCCGCACCACATCAATTTCTAACTTAGAGGGCGATCGAGAAAGATACTTGTCAGATGTTCCTGAAAGATAGGTTTGCACAAGGCCATTAATGGCCGTAAACAATAAACTGGAAGCGACTTCTCCTTCAGGAGATAAGATGGTACAAAGGTGGAGGAGATCCCCCAGACTAGAACGCAAATCAACAAAGTAGCTCTCGTCAAAGAAGTAAAACTCTCTAGCCGATACACGCTGCATATTGGCCCGATAGATGGCAATAAAATTGTCAAAAAAACTCCAATCATCAATCAGGGTTTGAAAACCCAATCGGGTCAGCTTGTTAATATCTTTCCTGTGAGTTTTGCTAGTTTTTGACCACATTTCTTCAACGGATAAAGACAGATCAATATATACAGTTTGACCATGTTTTACAACGGTTCCAAATTTAGCTAATACATCGAAATGTGGCTGCAGCAAAGGATGCAAACGGAAGAACGCACTAATCATTCCAGATGCCGCTCCCATCTCTCGAAAAGACTTGAGAAAAATCTCTAAACTCCATGTATCATCAGCAGGAATAGAGAGCGGTGTTGGATAGCCATAAGGGGTAGTCGCATCGTACCAATTATCAGGTGCTTCCAGGCTTTCTGGAATCTTTCGAGTTAACAAAGGAACCAAAAACGCAGCTTCATCGGCCTCCCCATAGAAAGCAATAGGTTGACTTTGTTCATACTTTGCTGATAAAGAAACATACTCTGGTAGATGGTAAAAATCGTGCAAAGCCAGTGACAAGAAACGTTTCCATTTGGGATTACAAGGCAAAATAAATTCTGACAACATCATCATTTCGCTCCTTTTAAATAATTTCTCGCACCATAACAAAAGCCTCCGCAGCGAAACGCCCTACCGTACTTCCTCGTAACGTCGCCAAAGCTCTTAAAGTTTCTTTCGAGCGTTCGTGAGGGAAAGGTTTGAGTTGAGAAGCATAGAGTTCCATCCCTTGAATTTTCATCTCCAAATAACCGGAAATATCCACAAAAACATTGGGGACAAAGTTAGGGGTTAAATAAGGAGCATTCCAGTTCGTTTCTGAAAGGGTTTCGTAAGCATAAATTGTGGTTGGTGCATTAATACGATTTGGTCGCGCCGCCACTAAAGCTGATAAGAAAATTCTTTGATGGTCTACATGAAGATCGCCATTGAAAGGAATATAAAGAACCTCTGGCTGGATGTTATGAATAGCTTCAACCAATTGATGATTGATGTCGCGGTAGGGAACGCGGTCTAAATTCGCTGCTGGTAGAGGAAGAAATCGGGTTTCTTTCACACCAAGTAACCGATTAGCCGCGAACCCTTGTTGGCGTACATTTTCGGAAATTTCTTCTGGGTAATCAGGTGGATAGCCTTGGGTTGCGATGACTACATAAACTTCAGCACCCTCGGCAGCAAACCGAGCCATTGTTCCCCCGACACCAAGCACTTCATCATCAGCATGAGGTGCTATTACTAGGATTTTTTTGTTCATCGCTTGACTCACTTAATTAGCTCCTAAGAAGTTCCTTGTTTCTGGACCGCAACAGAATAAAGTATCGATAATAGATAGGTTCGGTAAAAAGCCCAATTCTGGAAAGAGTTGATTGTAGGATGGTGAGTTAAACTCTTGCCAGATTACATTGATTCCAGCCGCTTCAAAAAGTGATAAATCCATATATCGCTTACCGCCAGAACCCGATAAATAAGTATCTGCCCCCACGGCTTTACAAACCTCGATCAGAAGGTCGCTTTTAGTTCCATCTACCGCCAAGTCCGACAAATAAATAATCTGCTTTTTCATGCCTAAAACCTCCATAATCCATTGAAGTAAAACCATGTCAAGTTCACAGAGATAATGCCATTCTTTTTCCAGTAATTGTTGGAGTTCAAAGGCGTACTTATCAAAATAAGGAGCAGGGGAGTAGTTGGTGAGCAGCGTATTCCAATGCTTCCGCGCCCAAGGAAGTTCCGAGTCAATTTGCACTTCTTTGATATACTCTTCTTCTCTAGGAGATTGATGGAATACGGGAACTGTTAACCATTGCTCACCTTTGTTGGTTTTAATTTTGTTGCGGTGTTGAATGCCGCGCCGCATAAATTGCACACTATCCATTGCCACAAAAATGTCGCATTGGTTCAGTTTGTGGAAGAAACCCAGATAGGGTAAATATTGAGGTTGGTGAATCACTGCGATCGTCATATAGCGAGGCTCACTTAAATTAATGAAACTTTCATCAGTGGAAAGGTGGAATAGATGATTAGTGGAATTAATTTCTCTTACCTATTCCCTACCTAAAGAGGTTGACCATGATTGGGAGGCGAATCCTCTTTAGCATAGGCTCCTTCTTTACTAAGAACTACGGGAATTGTACGGAGAAGGATAACTAAGTCTAACCAAAAATTCCAATTATTTACATACCAAACATCTAGTTTTAGCCGTTCCTCTAATGTGTTGAGAAGACCGCCTTCTACTGCCTCCCAAGCTGTAATACCTGGGGACACTAAGAAGCGTTGTTTTTGCCAATCGGTGTACGTTGGTAAACACTGAACTAACAGCGGTCGAGGCCCGACTAAACTCATTTCACCCCGTAAAACATTGAAGAGTTGCGGTAATTCATCAAGATGGTATTCGCGCAAGAATCGACCGATGGGGGTGACACGAGGATCGCCTTTAAAAGTATTAATTCCCGCTCCTTGAGAGATCGCACCATCAATCATCGTCCGAAATTTGTAAATTTTAAATGGTTGAGCCAGCTGGCCCAATCGTTCTTGGCGAAATAAAATTGGGCCGGGAGAACTGAGTCGTATTGCCAAAGAAATCAGAGCAAGAACCGGGAGTAAAATAAGGATAGCAAGGCTGGAAATCGCCAAATCTAAGATGCGTTTTATTACCAATGAAACTCGAATACCTTGGCGTTTGTCAAGATAATTTTTTTTCGCTTCTTGCCACTGTTCTGCTGTCCAAATTTGCGCACAATTCAGGTCAGAGATAGGCAAACATTGACTAGGATAAAATTCCGAATCCATTTCTTTAAACTCCTGCCAACAATTGATTAGTTAACCGTTGTAATACCGAGTAGATTTTGTTAAATGAACTGACATTTTTATTAAACACAGGACTTACCCACAAAGGGTCAAAAACCCGGTTTCTGCGATACCTCGCTCATCTCAACCCACGATTTTGCCAAGAAACTGGGTTTTTTTGCGTAAGTTCTCAAACAGAAACCATAGGCTTGACCTGTTCTAAAGCCTCTGCATACAACGCGTCGTGCAAATTGAGAATATGCTGCAAGTCATAGGCCGCCATCAGTTCCCGTCCCCGCTTGCCCATTGCTTTCGCCGCGGTGGGATGGTCTAAAATCCAAGTCATTGCCTGAGAAAGTTGCTCCACATTGCCCAACTGAACGAGCAAACCGCAATCTCCTTCGAGCAAATCCTCGATACCCCGAATATCAGTACCAATAACCGGAACTTCCAAGCACAAAGACTCCATCACACTCCTGGGTAGCCCCTCCTGTTCGGAAGCCAGCACCGTCGCCACCGAAGCCTTAACTAAAGTCGGTATGTCCCGACGGAAACCCAAAAAATGCACTCGTTCTGCCACACCCAGGGCAGAGGCTAACTGCTGCATCTCCGGCATCAGTGGGCCAGAACCAGCAAAAGCTAGGTGTGCTTCAGGTCTAGCAACCTTCGCAAATGCCCGTAAAACATCGCGATGGCGCTTGCGGGGAATGAACTCCGCAATGGATAAAAACAGAGGCGTTTCCGGTGCAAGTCCCAGTTCTTGTCGCGCCTGCACAACCTCAGCATCAGAAATAGCATTGAGATTGTATTGTTGAAGATCAACGCCAATTCCTGGCATATACCGGACTCTGTGAGCCGGAAGAAGACCATAGTGCTTTGCGGCGGCTTCATCCTCGCGATTCATTGTCACCAAGTAATCAGTCCATCCCCCCGCCAACTTTTCCAAGGTTAAAAAGATCGCGTTTTTCAGGGGATTTTCTCCCTCATAGAAGTTAAAGCCGTGAGCCGTGTAGATAATCTGAGGCTTATGCTGTCCTCTCAAACCTTTGAGGGCGTAGCGGGTGACAAACGCGGCAACTGCCATGTGAACATGAACGATATCATAGCCTTCGCGCACTACGATTTCTCGGATTTTTGGCGGAGCCACTAAGAGATTTCGGGGATGATAAGGGCTGCGGGAAAACTCCACATCCCAAACGCGATCGAAAGCCTTTGTGCAAAAAGCACAAGCCGAAACACCGTGAGCCATTGCATCTACTCGCCATCCCTTAGCGCGGAAATGATCGCCAAAAGGAAGCAAGAAAGCGCGGAGGGCATCTGGAACAGCAGTAACAACTAACAGTTTGTTCATTATATCTCTTGCAAAACTCATTAACCAATCTGTGTTCATTTCTGTACATCTGTGATATCAGTGGTAAAAAATCCCATATTTCGGACTTTGGCAAGAAGCCTAGAGAATAGGGAATTTTTTAACACTGATTTGATCCAAACAATTGCTAGTATTTTTGTTTAAGCCAAGCCTCGGTTGTGTCACGGACATGGCGGTAAAATGCAATTCTGCGATCGCGTAACACCTCCTCTCTGTAATCTTTTGCCTTTTCCCAATTCCGTGCAGACTTCCGAGTCATGCGTTCTGGGTGACTCACCACCTCGCGAATTTTGCCCGCGAGAGCAGCCACATTACCAGGTGGTACCATATCTTCAGGCGGTAGCAATTCGGGAATACCTCCCACAGTCGAGCCAATGCAAGGAAGCGCCCGTGCCATCGCCTCAATCATCGCCCGCGGCAAGCCTTCTTGATGAGATGGCAAGACAAACAGATCTGCGCGATCGAACTGAGTTCGCACCGCCTCCCCCGCAGGCAAGTTGCCCAGAAAACAAACGCGCTCACCCAGATTCAGCTTTGCCGCTTGCACCTCCAGTTCCCCTCGGTGTTTGCCATCCCCCACCAACACTAATTTGAGGTCTAACCCCGCTTCAAGGCAGGCTGCGACAGCATCAATCAGCACATCTGGAGCCTTATAAAGTTGATCCTGCGTACCTACAGTGATCAGAGTCAACGGGTGCATCCCTTTAAATGAACGAGGAAAAGGTACGAAAGCCTGAGCCGGCAACTCAACACTGGAATAGTGTGTCGAAAAGGCATCATTGGCTGGTGGATAGCGCTGTTGCAAGGCGCGTTCAGTGACGTAAGCAGCAGCACAGGCTCCATAGCACTGCTGTTGTAATCGACGGGTGAACATCCAGCGGAAGAAGACTCTCAAGGGATGTTTAACAGAACCAGGTGCAAAGACATCGTAGGGATCAGCTACAACTTCCACGCCGTAAGGATGGTCAGTATGACGCAGCAAAGGTTCGAGATCGTTAGCCAATTGGGAACCAACGCGCAAAATCACAGCATCAGTTTGATTTAAGGCATTTCTGACCGCCTGTTTTACTTGCCTTGCCCGGAAAAGATACTGAAGAGGCCCGGTGTAATCCGGCACGCGTGCAAATGTTACCCCCTCACCGTCAGCCCGTTTCCAGTTAGGAGGAATCTCCCTCACTTCGCCCATTCGCGCCACAACCTTCACCTGGTCAAAAACGTCCAGGTAACGCAGCCAAAATGAATAGGGGAACATTGTCTGGGTCCACACGGCTCCATCGGGAGTTTGCAAAAAGTGATGCTCAAGCATAACGATTACATTCATATTTTTTTCACTTTTGGGGAGAGTTTTCTGCATTTTCGCTGTCTCATTTATTAGCATTTTTTCTTTCATTTAATCCTCATTTTTTTTGCATAATTTGTGGCTAATTATCATTTTTTTTTGAATCACTTATAGTGAATTTTTGCGAACTTAGCACCAATACGATAAAAGGAAAACCTCCATTTTTCGTCAGAAAATATATCTGATTATCCAGGTCGCCAACCAGAATTACAAAACAGTAATTTACCAAAAATGGCAACAAAATTAATCGGATATCATCAGCTTGCCAAGTGAAGAGAACACGTCGAATTTTACCGACAACAACGCCAATAAAAATAAAAGAAAACGGAATCGGCATCGGCCCGAAATTGAGCATAGTTTCACCAGCTAAACCATAAACTTTTGAAGATGCCCAAAGCTGAGGATGATAACTTCCCATGCCGTATTGTGCCTCTGTCCCTGCCTTAATCTTGTCCGGTGGTTTAATAGGCCAAAAAACACTTGGAATCAGCATCGACATTGCTGCATAATAGGTGCTGCCCAAGGCGTATTTGTAGTCGCTATTAGGTTGCATTAATCGGTAGAGCAAGAAAGCCTGAACGTCACTTCTTCCCAGATCTTGGAGGACTAAGCCTTGCCAAGAGCGACCCGACTTTTTTTCCAAACTAGCACGCTCTTCCTGTCCTTCTAAAGCTTTACTCAAACCTTCTAAACCTCCGGTCTTAAAAAAACCATAAATGTACATAAAAAGAACCATAAATACTAAACCGATCGCGATTTCTTTCTTGGTAATTTTGCGAATCCAAAAATGAATAATGCCCGCGGCCCAAAACAAAGCCCAGATCGTGTTACTCCGACTACCGCGCAGACCGCCAAAAAGCATTTGCAGAACTAGGAAGACCAGCAAAACTATCACTAATACAGTCCAACTTCGCATTTTTTGATTTTTTTGGGCATAGGCCGCGAAACCCATCATTGCCAAAATCGGGAAGCTCTCTGAAAACAAGAAGATTATGCCCGATCCCGCAAATTCACCTTCTCCTTCCCTGTTAGCTTCTCTTGTAGCCGCTTCAATGTAGTTACTTATTCCGCCAAACTTTTGGTAAACCAATAGCTGTAAGACAGCTGAAAGCATCAGGGCGAAGCAAAGAATCGGGATAAAACGCCGTCGGTTGAGTTGCCAAACTCTTTGTTTTGCGGGATTTTCAGTTGAATAAGCGGCAAGATTTCTCGAAAAGCGATATATCCAAAGACCTAAAAAATTCAGAATCGCCATCGAGCCAATCCAAGGTCGCCAGTCGGGAGGTGGTATGGCATCTCCTCCCATCCAATAATCCCAACTGACGTGGCACAGAGGTGCTAAAAAGAAGAAATGAAACCCTAATAAGCCGATAATACCAACGGGATCGAAGATGGTTAAGCGACCGCGAAACCAATCAACCGCATCAATTCCCATGAGAATTCCGCATAGGGTGACGGGAAACAAAAACCAGTGGAAAAACTGGTCTGAGGTTTGGATAAAACCCACAAGAATCAGGAGGCTGAGGAAAAAAGAAACGATCGCGCTATCCTTGTATGCAGTTTTGATGCGTAAACTATTCTGGGTCATACAATAGCCTCGCGATGATTTGGAATATCTTTATCTTCAAAATCGACAACGACAGCACTAAACTTAGCTCTCGAACCTCTGCGAGGGATGGAGGAAAGATACCTAAATTCTATCTGCACGTTGGTCTGCAAACGCTTGATTAGCTGGTCACGAATTAACTTTTCTAAATACTCGGTTTCAACTGAATCTGCTTCAAATTTGACAATGTTACAGATAAATTTTTCGTAACCGACCTGCACGATCTGACTTTCTTTGACACCCGGAAGGTCTTTAAGAACACTGTAACCCAGCATTCCAATCCTGCGCCCATCCCTAGTTTTCACAAGGTTCTCTAACCTTCCCTCGATTTGGGCAATAATCGGCCATTTCAGCCCACAAGAACAGTCTGAGGCATAACCTGTTGATTCGGCAGCATCTCCTAGTTCGTAACGAATCAAAGGCATACTTTTTCGCAGCAGTCCAGTGACTACAACTCTTCCTAACTCGCCTTTTTTCACGGGTCGATCGTATTCGTCTAGGATCTCGACAACGCCCATTCGCGGGTTGATGTGCATTTGTCCTTCTGGACACTCCACAGCTAAGTGACAGCCTTCTTGTGAAGAGTAATAGTTAAACAGTTTCCGGCACATTGAATTTTCGATATCAGCACGCCAATCAGGTTGCAGGGTTTCTGATGTGACAACAGTCACGCATTGCTCTTTTGATAGCAAGGCGCGATCGCCTAAAAGAACAGCTAACTGGTGAACAGCTGAAGTATAGCCCCAGATTATTTGTGGTTTCAGGTTGTTAATTAACTGAATGAGTTGGTCGCGATTGCGAGAGTTTAATGAGTAAATAGACAAAGCAATATTGCCAAATAAGGGATCGCGCCAGAATAACTCTTCAGTACCATGTGAAGGGGTCATAAATCCAGTGAGATAAAGCGATCGCGGATAGCGAGTTCCGCAAATGCGAAGAAACAATTCTTCATTAATTGCCTGATAAAATCCTTTTTCCCAAAGAGTTTCAGACAAGCGAAGCGGAGTACCACTGGTGCCGCTAGTCCTGTGAAACATTGTCAGGGGTAACAGTGGAGAAGGCAAAAAATCCGAATTGTTTGCTCGCCGCGTTTGTTTCAAGAGAACCGGAAACTGAGAAAGAATTTCTAAAACATTCTCCTCTCCAGAAGATAGCATTGGATAATCATTTAGATTCTTTTGATAAAACGGGACTCGGTTTCTGGCAAATTCGTAGAGGGATTTAAAAGCAGTTGCTTGGTAATTCCAGAATTCATCTGTAGACATCTGCCACGCATTTCGCACTAGGGAACGATTTGGCAATCCGGCTACACTTTTAATTCTGGTGTTGAGTTCAATTTTGGTGGCTTTCCAGTTACTCATTTACTTCTCCAGGTCGATTTATCTGTGAATTTGGGTAGCACACCTGGTAAGACTTGCTGACGTTGAAGCTATAGAGTTTCGCCAGAGTTTCAATTCCTTTTTCGATGTTGAAGGGACTCTGCTCAATAACGCTCATAGCTTCAGATTGCTTAATGACTGACGCATCACGAAACCTAGCTAACACTGCATCCGCCCACACAGAGGTGGGTTGCGAAAGGGATAGCCGCTGCATCAAGGGTTTGACGACATCGGCTTCTTCTGGGACAACATCCGAAACAATGCAGGGTAAACCCGCGGCTTGCGCTTCCACTAGCACTAAACCCAGACCCTCGTAGAGGGAGGGAAAGAGGAAGATATCCATTGCACCTCGCATCAAGCGAGATACATCCGGTCGGACACGCGTAAAGATTACGCGATCAGACAAACCGAGTTGTGCAACTTCCTGTTCTAATGGGTGACGCAGCACACCATCACCCATTAGTAACAAGCGCATCTTGGGTTCTTTCTTGGCCACTGCGGCGGCAATTTGCAAGAGAAATTGGTGGTTCTTTTGGGGAACAAACCTGCCGACGTGACCGATGACAAAGGCATCCACCGGGATACCCAACTCAGAGCGAACTGCAACTTTTTCGATCGCATCTCGAAAAGCTGTCAGATCAATACCGTAGTAAAATACCTGCCAACGAGGATCTCGTTCCCAGTTGGCACCGAACAAAGCTGTAACTGCTGGGTGACTGCATCCCAAACCAAGGGTGGCATAACGATCGATCCAATGTTTCGTCACAGTGAAATACAAGCGCCGATACAATTCCGCTTTAGCCTGGAGGAGAGAGCTATCATTATGGCTGTGGGCAATGCGGACGGGTACACCAGCTTGCTGTGCCAATCGCAGAACATAGCCGCTGAAGTGATGTAGGTGGCTGTGAACAATGTCATAGGGGCCATACTCGCGCAAGATTCGCTTGAAGTTGACAGCATAACTCCAAGGATTCCCGCGATGCAGCGGACAGAGGATAATTTGACTACCCAAGGCGCGAATCTCTTCATCGTAATCGCCTGGTTTAGTCGTGAGAACCAGGAAGTCCATCAGGAAGCGATCGCGATCGATATGTCGCAAAACGTGCATCAACCAAGTTTCAATTCCACCGCGCACCATTGCGCCGACAACGTGCAGAATGCGAATTGGACGATCACCTAATGTGCTTTGCAGATGCGGTTTTGATCTAGCAGTCGAGTCTGTGAAATACATCTTTCTTCAGTTCCTCTAATAACTTCATCAATCACGAATATTCACCACAGCTTGGAAATTCGGACCAAGCATATATGCAGTGCTGTTTGGCAGGTTTTGCAAGGAGATAAAAACGGTTTCGAGTGCCTCTGGTTGACTGTCGAGTTTGGGTTGAATTGCGATCGCACCCGTACTTGCGCCAACAGGAATCGTCACGGAGTTAGGAATAGTTTGGTAATCTACCCCATTTTCGGCTGTTCCCCGGATGGTGTAATTCACCGTTAATGCTTGACTTAAATTACCCGTGCGAGTGATGAGAAACTCTCCAACATCCCCAGATTCAGAGGCATCCGGGTTACTGGCTGTAATATTCACAATTAGGGGATCGCTTTGAGTGAAATTTAAGTTGACATATTGATTTCCATCCTTCTCACTAGGTAAAACATCGAAGGAAGCATCAAGGGAATTTGTGATTGGCTTTCCTTCAATCGAAAGGTTGTCAAAATTGATATTGTCGATGTTGCGTTCCGCATCGTAGCCTTGAAAAACTGAATTACTGCCACCATGATCGTCTACTTTCATGTTTTGAACATAGACGTTTCTGATGTAGCCAAATTGATCATGTTGCGAATCAGACCGCCACGAACCTGTCCGAATTTGCCAGCTAAATAGACGGGCTGATTTATCCTCTTGAGGGCTATCAAGAATATCTTCTACCCGAATATTCTTCAAGTAAATATCTTCAAAATATCCTCCAGCAATCGGCCAGAATCCTGATAATTCATTGGCCAACACAACATCGATATTTTCATAGGTTACATTTCGGATAAAATTTGGTTTTTCCGTTGAAGCTAACTTGAACCCATTGCCACCGTAAAATACGGAATTTCTAACATTGATATTTTCATTGTTTTGAATGGCACCATTCTTATCGCCACCGTGGGAAGTAGCATCATCAGTTCCTTTGTAGAGAACGTTATCGATCGTGATATTTCTGGAAGACCAGAAATCAAAGCCATCTGTATTGAGAAATTCCGGCTCAGGATCGGCTAAAATCTTGACATTGTAGATATCAACATTTTCTGAATAAGACATCCAAACATTGGCAACTGCGGGATCTTGGAGAAGAGTGTCTTGTAAGAGAACATTCTTCGCATTCTTCAACAAGATTAAACTGTACCATCCCCCTCTCGGTCGCCAATAAGTCCCATTGCCATTGATGACTCCGCGCCCCATAATTTTGACATTCTCGGCGTTTTCAATCTGGATTAAACCGTGTCCGTATGAAGGATCAATTTCTTTGGTCGCTTCCAAAACGGCGACCGGAGCCAAATACAAAGTTAGATTACTCTTCAGGTTGAGTTGTCTGGTTGTGTATACCCCAGCAGGGAAATAAAGAATGCCCTGTTGAGATGAAACTTCATCAATGGCTTTTTGAATTAGTGCCGTGGCCTCTTGTTTTCCTGTATTATCAACTCCGTAATTTAAGATGTTTGTCACATTGGCAGAGCCAAGGGTGGGAATGTTTTCTTCTAGTGGTTCGGCAAAAATAAATAATTTTTCATCCAATGAATTGACTTGATGAAGAATCAGCTTTCTGGGGACGGTTAGCGAAAAAGAAATTTTGTTCTCGTTCCGGCTCGTTGGGATGTCGTAGATTTTAGGACTAAGGGTATATTTTTCGCTCGCTTCATCAGCCGTAATTTCAATATCAGCTTTCCCAGCAAAAGCGAATTGGATATAACTCAACGAGTTATATCTTTGCACCGGTACAGGTTGACCGTTGACGGTGACTGAATAAGTACGGCTTTCTGTCGATGAAGCTGACTTAGGATAAAGTTCAACTAAGTTTTCACCAGACGATATTGTGCTATTCATAGATACCATGTTAAGAGTTACAGCAAGGATCGTTGCTAAACAAACCAGTGCCAATTGCAACCAATTAAATTTCCATTTCCCCAGATTTGGGAATTTTATGCAGGGCATGAAATATCACCCCCAAACTAAAAACTGTTTGGACAATAGCTGCCAGAATCAGTGCTAGTGCCGCCCCTTGCAATCCCAGAGAGGGAATTAACCAGAGACTTGCGATCGCAGAGGTACCCGTAACCGCAGTAAACAAAGGAATTTGAATCCGGACATACCTAGCTGCGGTCATTCCATAACCTAAAAAAGAAGCTACATAACCGATCGCGGCAGCCACCATCACCAGAACAAACAAATCTTTATGCTGGGCATACTCAGGCCGATAGACAATAGTCAATAGTTCCCGACCAGCAATCAGTGCGACCAAAACAGCCAGTACACCGATTGCTGCACCCATCCCCACTAACTTGATCACCAGCGTGCGGAAAGCAGTGCTATTTCCCGCGGCATAATATTTCGCTAATCGGGGACTGGCTGACAGCCCTAAGGCACTGATCACTATGTTCCCGGCTACCATTAGGTAGGCCAGTGCGGCAAAAATGCCCAGTTCTCGTTCCCCCAAATAGGATTCGATAAAATATCGTGGGATATTGCTGTTCAAGGAAATCAACATCATCACCAAACCCAAAGGCAGAGTCAGCCAAGTGAGTTGGCCTAAGGTTTTTAGGTGCCAGTGGGGGTGTAACGGATTTTGGGAAGTGCTACTGCTTTTCGGCTCACCTGTTCCCCAAGGGCTAGTCCTTAGCATCAAAGCACCACTGCGAATGTCGTAACTAAGTAAGACGATCGCCCAAGCCACCGCTAATCCGATACTTCCCCACAACACAGTCCTGGTGAGGTAGACTCCAATACCTAATAGTAAAAGTGATAGGGGGCCTTTAATCATCATCGAAATGGCGATGCGATCCATCCGTTCGTGCTGCTGAATTAATCCGTAAAATACGTCGCTGATTGACTCGAAGGCCTTTGCTAACGTGATCGCCAAAATCACCAGTGATGTCTCCCACCGATATCCTGCTTTGAGCGTAATTCCCGCAATGATCAACAGTGCTAACCCAGTTCCAATTAACCTCAGACCCAGATAATCACTGAAAACATAGTCCCCTTTGGCATCAGTCGCTTGGATACCTCGCAGTTGCAGATTAGTAAACATAATCACAGGTGCTGTCACCGCCAAACCCAAGGTAAATTGACCCACCATTTCAGGAGAACCCAATTTAGCCAGCAGCACCAACATCCCCCACTGGGAAGCCGCATAAACGAGGTTCCCAATAAAAGTCCAAGAAAAATTACGGCGTAATGAGAGGGGCTTAATTAGTTGCATTTGCCGCGAATCACGAAAGGGATAAAGAGACATAAATCATGCCATAACATTTCACAACTATCTTGATAAAAATACTCAAGATAAATCTGTTAACATCAGGGAGCAATTATCTCGCCGCCACTAATTTAATAGTCGCGTCTCCCGCCAGAGGTTGTGAGAAAAAGTTGCCTTGACCATAAACACATTTGATTTTGGGAAGTAGAGACATTTGTCCAGCAGTTTCGATCCCCATGACAATCATTTGCATTCCTAATTCTTGGGCAACTCCCAGCAGATTCTGGATGGTTTTTAAGTTTTCTGGACTTTTTTCCAAACTACTGATTAAAGAACGATCCAGTTTAATACTGTCAAATTTTCCATACTTCAAACGGAGTAAATTGTAAAGGTCTGTTACTGATGAATTATTGCTCCCACAATTATCGATGAGTAACTGAAATCCCTGGGCTTTTAAATTGACAAAAATACCATTTGCGGCTTCATCTTGCGTGATAAGACTTTCTGAAATCTCTAGTTTTAAACAAGAATGTTGCAGTTTATTTTCTTTGATAATTTGAGCTATTTTTTGACTTAAATCAGGTTGAAAAAATTGCTTTTTTGTCAAATTCACACTAATCGTCAGAGGGGGATTCATGGGAAACTGTCGCTGTAAAACGGCAAGTTGGCGACAGGCTTCATGGATTACCCAGAAACCAATGGGAATAATTAAACCAGTGTCTTCGGCCACTCGGAGAAACTCAGAGGGTGGGATTAAACCCCGTTGGGGATGTTCCCATCTTAATAATGCTTCAAACCCAATAGTCTGATTATTAGTCAGGTGAATAATGGGTTGATAGTACAAACGAAACTCTTGACGTTTCAGGGCTAATTTTAAATCTTTTTCTAATTCAATGGTAGCCGGATCATGAAAATTGGTGGGTAACACAGAAGCCTTAGAGAAGAGATGATTATCAATCATCGCGGTGGCATAACCCGGAATGTATTCGTGGACTAATTGCTCTAGGTAAAAGACTATTAAATGAGAATCGTTTTTCTGGGCGGCCCCACAGAGTAATTTAACTTTTTCCTCAATATCTTCTGGTATCATGCGACTGGCATTACCCACAATGAGAATTTTATCATGGCGGGTTTTTTCGTAAGTCTCACCCGGAACAAACAATTCCTCAAATAATTTTTCTCCTGGCCTGAGTCCTGTAAAGACAATATCAATATCCTTGCCTACTTCAAACCCAGATAAGCGAATTAAATCTTTCGCGAGGTCCAGAATTTTCACCGGTTGTCCCATATCCAACATGAACACTTGACCTTGATCGCCGAGAACCGCGGCTTGCAATAACAGTTGCACGGCTTCTGGAATCGTCATAAAGTAACGACAAATGTCTGGATGGGTGATGGTAATCGGTCCCCCTTGGGCAATTTGACGTTTAAAAGTGGGGACAACACTGCCACGACTTCCCAAAACATTACCAAATCGCACGACAACAAAAGCACGACCACTTTTTTGCGCCGCGTGCAGCACCAGCATTTCTGCCACTCGCTTACTACAGCCCATAATGTTCGTGGGATTGACCGCTTTATCGGTGGAGATCATCACAAAGTGTTGCACATCGTATTTGAGTGCTAGTTCCACCAAGTTTTTCGTTCCCTGTATGTTATTTGTAATCGCTTCCGGTGGGTTCAGTTCCATCATGGGAACGTGTTTGTGTGCCGCGGCATGGAATACTACATCAGGTCTGAAATTTTCAAAAATGTGTTCGACGCGATTCGGAAAACGAATATCCGCGATGTATGCCGTTAGATGGGGAAGCGGGACATAACCTTGTGTCTTCCCTTTAAGTTCTAATATCACCCTAGCGAGTTCTTGTTGAATATTAAAGACCGAGTTTTCACCATGTCCTAACAATACAATCTCGCAAGGACGGCATTTTAAGACTTGGCGACAGAGTTCACTACCAATGGAACCTCCAGCACCTGAGATTAAAACTTTTTTCCCAAGGAGAAATTCAGAGATTTTATCGACATCCGTTTGAATTGGTTCCCGACGCAGTAAGTCTTCAATGGAAATTTCACGAACTTGATTTAGAGAAACTCGACCATTGAGAATTTGATGAATACTGGGAATGGTACTGGTTTGGACTTTGATTCTTTCACAAATATCAACAATCTCTCGAATGACTCCGCCCGAAGCCGTTGGCATCGCGATCATCACTCGATCAATTTGGAGAGAAGGCACCAAAGAGGGAATCGTTTCGCGATCGCCCATGACAGTTAACCCACGAATCCGTAAGTTGAGTTTATTGGGGTCATCATCGACAAAGGCAACAGGCTCTAGTCCTAACCCGGGCTTCCGTTGCATTTGCTCTACAAGGGCGACTCCTGATTGACCCGCGCCCATAACAAGAATACGCTCTGCTCTCGTATTTGTCCGCGATTTTTGGCTCAGTCTGTCGAGGAGGGGAATGCTGAAACGAATGCCACCCACCAATAAAAGGGTGATGATCCCATCTAAAAGAGGCAGCGAGTCTGGCAGAGATGCCAGTGGTGAATCCTTTAGATGTGCTAAAGCTTGGAAGATGAATGTTTGCACAAACAAGGCAATACAGGTCAATATTCCCAATTGAGCTAATTCATCTATCCCGGCATATCGCCAGTCCCGCCGATAAAACTCCCCTGTGTAAAATATGCTGACGTTCACAAGCACGAATATGGCCGTTACAAGGATCAGGGGGGCCTGATAGACATTGAAAGTCCAAGATTCTAAAAGAATGTTCAGCGCGAATAAAGGGGTAATGGCAAAGCAAAAAACATCAATGATCAAAAAATGCCGATTTCTTAAACCAATGTAAAACTTTAAAAGTGTTTGAAAATTTAGAATGCCCATTTTGCTATCTCTCACAATTACTATGAGTTTGGCTGGAAAATGATTTGTAGAGTCACCTCAATGGTTGGGAAAATAGGACTCCCATAGGTGTTTTTATGGATAGAGTTCTAGGGCTGGGAAGTTCCCACTCTTCCCAGCTAGGAACTGGAACGCGTACCTTAAACCTAGGCTAACTGCCTGATTCGGGTCAACTAGGGCTGTTGTTTCCAGCAGCCCTTATCATCGGTACTCATATCTAATCGTGGGTTATTGACTCTGCCATCGATAATCGGGCTGAGGGCGTAAATTCTTTAGTTCCTATCTTCCTTTCTAACGCAAATATTTCCTTTGAGACCAATATTTACAAAAATTTACACACCAAAAGGAAGCGCTATCTGATGTTATACTAATAACTATTTATATTCGATTATTCTCTGGCCAGAGAATATTTTACAGAATCTTCATAAAAGAAATCTTGACGATCAGAATATCGTTGTGATATAATTACATGATTTATAAAAAACATCCTAAAAACAGGTTCTTTGATTTTCTGTAAGCTTTACAGGGTAAGCATTATAGGCGATAAATTTTTTTTCAAATTGAGATTTTCACCTGACTTTTAACAAAAAGTCTCAGTTTACAGTTTGTCCGGGGTTTTGCTCTTTGAGATCCTCTCATAATTGTCACGAGTATTGTCATAAACAAGCAAAATAATAAGAGGTCAGTTATGGAATCTACGGAAAGTTTAATGGGGTTTCAAGAATACTGGCGAATTTTCCAGCGGCGTTGGTTCCCCGCGTCAGTAGTATTTGGGTCTATAATCATTCTCACAATCCTAGCTATTTTTCAGCAAAAACCTACTTATGAAGCAGAGGGTAAGCTTTCCTTTAAAAAGACAAGTCTGACATCATCTTTAACAGGATTAGGCAAAGAAATAGGCGAATTAGAAAAAGTGGGGGAACAAAGTAATCCTTTGACCACTGAAATGGAGATTATACGTTCAAATCCCCTGATCCAAAAAACCATAAATAAACTTAATTTAAAAGATGATCAAGGTAAACCTATAAAAAGTAAATTTTTTTTAAGTAATCTCACTATTGCTCCTATTCGTGGCGCAGATTTGTTAAGTGTTACCTACAAAGACAGAAATAAAAAAATCGCAGCCGAAGTGGTTAATACGTTGATTCATTTTTATATAGAAAACAATCAAACTTCCCTGCGTGCTGAAACGGTGGCCGCTCGTCAATTTATTGAAAATCAGTTACCGATCGCGGAAAAAAAAGTTCGTCAAATGGAAACAGAGTTACGAGATTTCAAAGAAAAAAATAGAGTAGCTGTTCTCCAAGAAGAAGCTAGAGTGGCCATAGGGAATATTGGGAATTTAGAACGCCAAATTTCGGATACTAAGTCTCAATTAGCGAATGCGACTGCACAGTCTAAAGCTTTCCAAGAACAGTTGCAAATGACTGCCCAGGAAGGGATCACGTTAACGGCTCTGAGTCAATCTCCTGGTGTACAGGAAGCGATGAAGGAATACCAGCTAGTAGAACGTCAGTTAGATGTTGAACGAACTCGTTTTCAGGAATCGAGTAGCATAATCGCCACTTTACAAAGTAAGAAAGCTGCGTTGAAAGCACTTCTTGATGCACAAATCAAGAATGTGCTAGGCAATAAGACAGAATTGCCCCAAGGCAGTCTGCAATTTGGGGAGCTTAAACCCAAAATAATTGAGGAGTTTATCAAAGTAGAAAACCAACGTCAAGGTTTGGAAAATCAACTTTTACCTTTATTAAAAACCCTAACCGAGTACAAGGTGAGACTGAATAATTTGCCCCGGTTAGAGAAAGAACAACGGGAGTTAGAAAGTAATCTACAAGTGTCACAGTCTATCTATGAAAGTTTACTCAAAAAGCGTCAAGAGATCAGTATTGCTGAAAATCAGAATGTGGGAAATGCTCGTATTGTCCAACCCGCGATCGTTCCAGAGGAAGCAGTTGCATCTCGAAAAGCATTATTTTTAGTGACGGGGGTGTTGTTCGGGAGTTTACTCGCCATAGGCACTGCTCTTTTGTTAGAATCACAAGATCGCTCAATTAAGACCGCGGAAGAAGCCAGGGAATTATTTGATTTTACACTCTTGGGTTTGATTCCATATTATAAAAAATCAGAAAAAAATAAAGGAAAATTTTTCCGTCCCAAATTACCCTCACCGGACACAGAAGTGTCTTCTGTAGAAGTCATTGTTCGAGATATGCCTTACACTGCTATTGGTGCGGCTTATCGGATGCTGCAAGCAAATTTACGCTTTCTCAGTTCCGATAAAGAGATTAAAGTTATCGTAGTTAGTAGTTCTCTTCCTCAAGAAGGAAAGTCCACGGTTGTTGCTAATTTAGCAGTAACAGTAGCACAATTAGGTCGTAAGGTTTTACTCATCGACGCGGATATGCACTGTCCGGTACAGCATCAGATTTGGGAATTGTCTAATCAGGAAGGTTTGAGTAATATTATTGTTGGACAAGCGGAAGCAAAAACCGCGATTAAGTCTGTCATTGATAATTTAGATGTTCTTCCTTGTGGGGTCATTCCACCCAATCCGATGGCACTACTTGATTCTCAAAGAATTTCTTTATTAATTGATCAATTTTCCGCAAATTATGATTTTGTCATTATTGATACACCCGCGTTAAATATTGCCGCGGACGCGCTGATCCTGGGTAAAAAAACTGATGGTTTGTTATTAGTTGCTCGTCCCAAGGTGTTAGATTCAGGAAGTGTCGCGTTTGCCAAAGACATTTTAAAGAAATCTCATCAGCAGGTTTTGGGGTTGGTTGTCAATGGTGTCATTCCTCAAAATGAACCTCATAGTCATTACTATTTTGCCAATGAATCCGATAAGTCAGCACGGAGTTTGAGTAAAAATTGATCCTTGAGTTTTCATTTTTTTTTCTCGGTCTCCTCTTCTTGATTTTTCTTGGTGTTTTGGCGACGTTCCCTGTGTTTTTCTTTCAGTTGTTTAACGCGTTCTGGGTCGGCATCAGAACGCAAAAAAATCCGATGGTCTTTAATTTTAACACAATTTTCTTTCAGACATTCTCGCCAATCATCGCGTGATATTTTCCCTGTTATTTTCTCTAATAATCCCCATTCTTGTTCTAAACGACTTAGTTTAGCAAATTTTTCATAGTGGGGATAATCGGGTGTAACTAATTTTTCTTTTCTGATTAAGATTTGCGGATTAGGAGAAGCAGAAAAATTTTGATATCTCACGCGTAAATCCCTTAAATCTATTTTCATAGAAGTTTGTAAAATCGGATGAGATTCTGTATCAAAATCGGGATAAAAAAGATAGGATATTTTCGGTTGTCTAATATGAAATTTAATGACGTTAAATCTATCAAGACGGCCGATGGTGCGACTGGCACATCCTTCATAAACTCGTAAAAATGGGTCTAATTCATCTAGGGCGGAAATATGCACTAATAGATAATCTGAAAAGTTCAGTCCCATGGGACTATTCTGACAAGTTTCGGCAATAACGAGGGGATGTCCTAAACTTACTAATAGCAAATTAGCGATCGCGTTGGCTTTGTGATAACTGCCAAATAAGCTTTTTATATCATTTCTAACAAGAGATGATAAGGGGCGTTGTTGGGCTTCTTCATCATCAAAATTACTCAGGGCTAAATATACGACTAAATCTTGACGGCGTTTATCCGCGATCGCGTCCCATTCTGTTTTTTCCGTCACTTGTAAAATCACTTGAAATGCGCGTTGAAAGGTTCTAAATTCGGCTTTAATGGCGGATTCTTCCGGTAATTCATCCTTAATAGGAAGACGACCGCGATCGCGGATAAAATTCATTAAAGCCGTCAGTAATTCTTGATAATCCTCAAAGCGTTTATCAAGGAGACGAATGCGAGGAGTGCTTAATTGACGATGAAACTGGGAAACTCTAAAATTTTCGGCCTCTATTTCATCTCGAAAGACAAAATAAATCCCTAACCCCACCGGAATAGCATCAACATTTAAAACTTGATAAAGATAATTTTTTAACTCTTCCTGTTCATAATATTTTTGAAAGGTATTACGGGAAGTAATAATACCATCACCATAGACCATATTTTCTTGTTGCTCATTAATCAAAACTTGTGCCGCAACAATTAACACTTTTTGAGTTAAATTCCAAGCATGAATTAACGCGTCTCGTCGTTCTTCCGGTTCTTCAATAACATTAATAATATAACCTAAATTGACAATATCTGCCAGAATTAGGGGGGTATTCGGAGAATAATAAGGGTCCCATCCTGCTGTAATATAACCTTTTTCTGTAAGAATTTTAACATCAGTACCATAACCACATCCATAGTCAAAAAAGCTGGTTTCTTCTGTTAATAAATTAGCTTCTAATGCCAAACGCACGGGTTTTGATAATTCTTTGCGAAACATCGCGGCTTTATGACGATCTATAAAAGTAAGGGTGACGGGTGATCGCGGATGAGATAGGGGGATATTTGAGGGGGAAAATTGTTGGTTTTCTTGTGGTTTATTGTCTGGAATAACTTCATGTTTAATGACGTGATGATCGATAATTGTTACACCTTTATCGTCTAAGACTTTTTGCCATCCTTGGAGTGTTCCAATAAAACGAGTATGATCTAATAAGCCTAATTCTTCTTCCTGTTTTGTCAAATGGGCAAATTTTTGATAATGGGGATAATTAGATGTGACAAAGGTTTCTTTGCGATGGAGAATGGGGGGATTTTTATTAGGATCGTAATTTCGGGTTTGAATTTTTCCGGTTTGTAAGTCAATTTGAGTGCTGGTTTTTAAAGAAGGATGGGGATTTTCATCGAATTGGGGATAAATTAAATAAGAAATTTTAGGAGCATCGGTATTAAATTTGATTAGGGTTGTTTCTGGGGGAATTTCTAAATAATATGGACGGGCTAAAGCTTCATAATATCTTAATACTGGATTGAGATATTCTAAGGCTGAAATATGAATATAAAGAGCCCCTGGAAGTTTTTTGCCTATGGGACTTTTCTCGCAATATTTTTTATGTCCGTATTGACACAATTTTAAACTTAATTCATTAGCCAGTTGACCCGCGTTTTGATAAGTTCCAAAAAATGATTTTATATCGTTTTGGATGAACGGGGGAAAATCCGAGAATTTTTGCAAATTTGGAGGTAATTGTAATGGGGTATTTTTTAAGGCGAGATTTAGTAAAAGATGGGAACGGTGTCGAGCCACGATCGCGTTCCATTCTGGCTCATTGGTATGCTGTAAAATGAGGGCAAATGCTTGATTAAAATTGGTATAGATTGTTAAAATTTCTGATTCTGTAGGTAACTCACCCGCGAAGGGAAGACGACCGCGATCGCGCACAAATTCCATCAACGGCGTGAGCTGAGAAACCTGTTGTGAGTTAAGGTTTGAGTGACTATTGAAATCAGGAATTTGCACAAATTTATTATCCTGTTTCATGGCTAAATCATTTAATTTTGATCAAGTGTTTTTTTCCAGTTAATGGGAAACAATAAAACAATCCGTTAACTCAAATGGCTACTGATAAGAGCCGACATTGCGGTGCTATTTGGTATTTTATTGATTATTACAATGAGGTAATCCCATCCTCATTATAATATCACTACTTCTACAGGACTACCCTTTCTAAGGCTAATCAATAAGTCTAGATTTTTTCTCCAAACCCGGTTTCACGCAGAGAAGCATGATCTTTGTTTGCCTCCGCGGTAGGGACACGGCAGTGCCTTATTCCTAGAGAAAGACGGTTTCTACTCAGCGCGATCGTGTCCCTCTGATCACAGAGAAACCGGGTTTCTGTCTGAGCCTCATCCATAAGTCCAGGTTTTCTGAAGAAACCCGCTTTCTGAGAAGGCGCGATCGTGTCCCTCTGATCACAGAGAAACCGGGTTTCTGTCTGAAGCTCATCCATAAGTCCAGGTTTTCTGAAGAAACCCGGTTTCTGAGAAGGCGCGATCGTGTCCCTCTGGGCAGTTATGCAGAAAACGCATCAATTTTATACAAAAACTACATATAACTACATACTTTGTAACAATAACTACGAATACCTACAGATACCACGACTAAATTATTGCTTAACAAATGACACCCAAGGTGAGAAAAAAGTAACAATTTATACCTTATCAATCCAGACAAATCTCAGTGATGATCAGTCAAATCCTTACCAGTGAATTCATTAATATCTCTACTGCCAATGCACTTAAGGTAATCAAACATACTGTAATAACTCAGTAAATTTACTCACTTTGAGGAGAAAGCAGTCACATTAATACCTTGCTCCATGCCTTGCCCACTACCATAAAAAAAGTAAAACCATGACAAGTGCTGTCCAAACCCAAGCAACCCAAAACAAATTTGAAAGGCTTAAAGCCGAAAAAGATGGTTTAGCAGTCAAAGACGAACTCAATCACTTTGCCCAGATTGGTTGGGAAGCAATGAGCGAAACCGATCGCGACTACCGCCTCAAATGGTTAGGAATATTTTTCCGCCCCGTGACTCCGGGCAAATTTATGATGCGCCTACGTTTACCCAATGGTATCCTTACCAGTGGTCAAATGCGGGTATTAGGGGAAATTGTCGCCCGTTACGGTGAGGATGGTTGCGCGGATATCACTACCCGTCAAAACCTGCAACTTAGGGGTATTGGCATCGAAGACATACCCGATATTTTCCAACGCCTTGAAGACGCGGGGATGACAAGCATCCAGTCAGGTATGGATAACGTCCGCAATATTACGGGATCACCTGTGGCGGGAATAGATGCCGATGAATTAATCGACACGCGAGGGATCATTCGCAAAGTCCAAGACATGATCACCAATAATGGTGAAGGCAACCCCTGTTTTAGTAATCTTCCCAGAAAATTTAATATCGCGATCGCGGGTTGTCGAGATAACTCAGTCCACGCGGAAATCAATGATATCGCGTTTGTCCCCGCGTACAAAAACGGACACCTAGGTTTTAACGTACTCGTGGGCGGTTTCTTTTCCGCGAAACGCTGTGAAGCCGCGATACCCTTAAACGCGTGGGTTGATCCCCGTGATGTAGTCGCCCTTTGTGAATCCATTTTAGTCGTCTATCGCGATCACGGTTTACGCGCCAACCGTCAAAAAGCCCGTCTCATGTGGCTAATCGACGAATGGGGGATCGAAAAATTCCGTGATGAAGTCGAAAAACAGTTAGGTTTCACCATTCCTAACGCGGCCCCCAAAGATGAGATCCTCTGGGAAAAACGCGATCACATCGGTATTCACGCGCAAAAACAACCCGCCTTAAATTATGTCGGCTTACACATACCCGTCGGGCGTTTTTATGCCGAAGATATGTTGGCATTAGCACGAATGGCAGATGTTTATGGCAGTGGAGAAATACGTCTTACCGTCGAACAAAACGTCCTTATTCCTAACATTCCAGACTCCCGTTTAGAACGCTTTTTAGAAGAACCCCTTCTGGAAAGATTTTCCGTTAATCCCGCGCCTTTAACCCGCTCCCTTGTTTCTTGTACCGGAGCACAATTTTGTAATTTTGCCCTCATCGAAACCAAAAATCGTGGTTTAGCCATGATTAAAGAATTAGAAGCAGAATTACATATCCCAAAAGCAGTGAGAATACACTGGACTGGATGCCCTAATTCTTGTGGACAACCCCAAGTTGCGGATATTGGTTTAATGGGAACCAAAGTAAGAAAAAATGGCAAAACTTTGGAAGGGGTTGATCTTTTTATGGGGGGAAAAGTTGGCAAAGAAGCCCGATTAGGAGAATGTGTACAAAAAGGAATTCCCTGTGAAGACTTAAAACCCGTTTTACGTCAACTTCTCATCGAACATTTTGAGGCAACACCCAAAAACTCTTTCTTAGAGAGTGACACACCTTCTCAATTGATAATTACCCAAGATGACATAGTAGAATCAAGTGTGCCATCCACTGTAAAAAATGCTACAGTATTTTTCGCCAAATCAGGTAAAGAAATTAATTGTAGTGAAGATCAATTTATCCTTGATATCGCGGAAGGAGAAGGGGTAGAAATTGCCAGTAGTTGTCGCTCAGGAAATTGTGGCACTTGTCAAGTAAAAATTCTCGAAGGCAATGTAAAATATGATGGCACTCCCGACGCTCTTAAGGACTTACAAGAGGGTATGATTTTAACTTGTAGTGCCACACCCATTGACAAAGTTATTATTGATGCCTAAAAATGCTAAGGGCGAAGCATGACCGTATTAAATCTCTCCTTGTAACCAATAGCTGATCTGCGGTCATGCTTCGCCCCTACAAGGAAAAACCCAAATTCTTCCATCTTCCATCTTCCATCTTCCTTTATTACCCATTACCTATTACCCATTACCCATTACCTATTACCAATGAGTAAATTTTCCAGAAGACAATTTCTATTTACCGCAGGAGTAACCGCCGCAGGAACCTTATTCGTGCATGGTTGTTCATCTGGAGGCTCTTCATCCTCAAATAATAGTCCTTCTAGTAAAAGTTCTGCGACACCTGCGGTTAATATTAATCCCGCCGATGCCCCGGAAGTGACAAAAGCAAAACTGGGATTTATTGCCCTTACTGACTCTGCGCCTCTGATTATTGCTAAAGAAAAAGGCTTATTTGAGAAATATGGGATGAAGGATGTAGAAGTCCTCAAACAAGCATCTTGGCCTGTCACGCGTGATAATTTAGAATTAGGTTCCCAAGGTGGGGGAATAGATGGCGCACATATTTTATCACCCATGCCTTATTTAATGACATTAGGAACAATTACCAAAGGCAATAAGCCCGTTCCGATGAATCTTTTGGCACGATTAAATACGAATGGACAAGCCATTTCCTTAGGAAAAAATTATCTTGATTTAAAATTAGGTGTTAATGATAGTGCCAAATTAAAAGAAGCAGTGGCTAAAGCGAAAGCTTCTGGTAAAGAAGTGAAAGCTGCTGTTACTTTTCCGGGTGGTACTCACGATCTTTGGATGCGTTATTGGTTAGCATCCGGTGGTATTGATCCTGATAATGATATTTCCACGATTCCAGTGCCACCGCCTCAGATGGTTTCTAATATGAAAGTCGGTAATATGGAAGCCTTTTGTGTGGGTGAACCTTGGAATGCCCAATTAGTGACTCAAAAAGTAGGTTATACGGCTTTAGTAACGGGTGAATTATGGAAAGATCACCCAGAAAAAGCGTTTACATTAAGGGCTGATTGGGTAACAAAAAATCCTAAAGCTGCCAAGGCTTTAACGATGGCAATTCTTGAGGCGCAACAATGGTGCGATAAACCAGAAAATCAAGATGAAATGTGTAAAATTATTTCCCAAGATAAGTGGTTAAAAGTGCCTTTTTCTGATATAATTAGTCGTTCCAAAGGTGATATTGATTACGGTGATGGACGAATGGTGAAGGGTAGTCCGATCGCGATGAAATTCTGGAAAGATTTTGCTTCTTATCCTTATAAGAGCCATGATATTTGGTTTATGACAGAGGATATGCGTTGGGGTTATATTCCGAAGGATACGGATGTGAAAAAATTGGTTGATCAAGTTAACCGAGAAGATATTTGGAGAGAAGCAGCTAAGGCTTTAAAGGTTCCCGTCGCGGAGATTCCTACCAGTACATCACGGGGGATTGAGACTTTCTTTGATGGTGTCAAATTTGACCCCGAAAAGCCTCAAGAATACTTAAATAGTCTCAAGATTAAAAAGGCTTAATTTGGATGATGGGTAATGGGTAATTGGTAATGGGTAATTGGTAATGGGTAATTGGTAATGGGTAATTGGTAATGGGTAATTGGTAATGGGAGTCGTTTTTGGCTCTGCCCTATCTAAATCCACAATTTACCCTATCCCCATCCCTAATCCCTAATCACCAATCCCCAATCTCAAATTTACCCTATTACCCAATCCCTAATAACTAATCCCCAATCACCAATCACCAATCCCTAATCACCAATCCCTAATCCCCTATTTTGCCATGACAGCTAGAGTTGATCGCGCTCATCGTCGAGCTAAATTTAATCCTCTGAATTTTCTTTTGTCTTTCATTCAGACAAACCGCAGAAAAATCATTCGTCCTCTGTTTGCTCTGTTTATTATTCTGGTGATTTGGCAATTACTTTGTTTAAAGCCCGATGGTAATTTTCCTGGGCCAATCAAAGTGATACAGGACACTTGGGACCCCTTAATTATTAATCCTTTCTTTGATAATGGCGGTACGGATAAAGGTTTATTTTTACAAGTCTTTGAAAGTTTAAAAAGAGTCGCGATCGGCTTTTCTTTTTCCGCGATAATAGGCATTGGACTGGGAATTTTGGTAGGGACAAATCCCTTTATGTTTGATGCCTTAGATCCAATTTTTCAGGTATTAAGAACGATTCCCCCTTTGGCCTGGTTACCGATCGCGTTAGCAATTTTCCAACAATTTAACCCCTTAGACTTATTAAAGATTTCCACCAGTGAAACCTCAGCACTTTTCGTAATTTTCATTACGTCAATCTGGCCAATTATTATTAATACAACAGTAGGAGTGCAACAAATACCCCAAGACTATCGCAACGTCGCGAGGGTGTTACGTCTGCCTAAGAAAAAGTATTTTACCAAAATTCTTTTCCCTTCCGCGGTGCCTTATATCTTTACCGGATTACGCATTGGAATAGGTTTATCTTGGTTAGCAATTATCGCGGCAGAAATGTTAGTCGGTGGTGTGGGAATTGGTTTCTTTATCTGGGATTCTTATAACAGTGCCCGCATTAGTCAAATTATTCTAGCCCTGATTTATGTAGGGGTTATCGGCTTACTTTTAGATAGATTAGTGGGTTTTATTGCCTCCAAAGTTGTACCCGAAGAAAGAAAGTAATTTGGGTAAGGGGTAATAGGTAATAGGTAATGGGTAATGGGTAATGGGTAATGGGTAATGGGTAATGGGTAATGGGTAATGGGTAATGCGAATATTACAGGAATCAAAAAAACGGGGTTGGCAGCATCCCAGATTTCCCAAAAAACCCTGTATGTAGTGGGAGCCTCTGGCTCCCTAGGGGGCTAAAAGGGAATCCCAATTCCCCATTCGCAATTCCCCATTCGCAATTCCCCATTCGCAATTCCCAATTCCCAATTCCCCATTCGCAATTCCCAATTCGCAATTCCCAATTCCCAATTCCCAATTCCCAATTCCCAATTCCCAATTCCGCATTACCAATTACCAATTACCAATTACCAATTACCAATTACCATTCCCCAAAATATATGTCAGTATTTGTTGAAGTTGATCACGTCGATCGCGTATTTAATCTGCCCAATGGAGAAAAATATATCGCCCTAAAAAATATTCAATTGAAGATTCAAGAAGGAGAATTTATCTCTTTACTCGGACATTCTGGTTGTGGAAAATCCACATTATTAAATATAATCGCGGGTTTAGATCAACCCTCCACGGGAGGCGTTATTTTAGAAGGTCGTCAGGTGGATCAACCCGGTCCCGATCGCATGGTTGTCTTTCAAAATTATTCCTTACTTCCGTGGTTAACAGTACGAGAAAATATTGCTTTAGCCGTAGATGAAGTTTATCGGAAATCACCCAAAGGGGAAAGACGTAGTATTATCGAACATCATATTAATTTAGTCGGTTTACGTCACGCGGCTGATAAACTTCCGGGGGAAATTTCAGGAGGAATGAAACAACGAGTCGCGATCGCGCGCGCTTTGTCAATCCGTCCCAAATTATTATTATTAGATGAACCCTTTGGCGCATTAGACGCGTTAACTCGTGGGGGTTTACAAGAGCAATTAATGAAAATTTGTCAAGAAAGTAATGTCACCGCGGTGATGGTGACTCACGATGTCGATGAAGCATTATTATTATCCGATCGCATTGTGATGTTAACTAATGGTCCCGAAGCCCAAATCGGACAAATTTTAGAAGTACCAATCCCTCGTCCCCGTCAACGCATGGAAGTGGTAAATAATCCCAATTATTACGCGTTACGCAACGAGATGGTTTATTTCTTAAATCAACAAAAACGGGTAAAACAACGGAAGGTAAAACAAGCTCCCACAGTAATTTCTGCCAATGGTTTAGAAAAGGTAAATTTAGATATTGGTTTTATCCCATTAACTGACTGCGCGCCCTTAATTGTTGCCAAAGAAAAAGGCTTTTTTGCCAAGCATGGTTTAACACAAGTTAACCTCTGTCGAGAGCCATCTTGGAAGGCGATCCAAGAAGGAATTATTAGTGGGAGATTAGACAGCGCGCAAATGGTGGCAGGAATGCCTATTGCTTTAACATTAGGAGCCAATGATCAAAAACCTGTTCCCGTTTGTACCGCGTTAACTCTCTCTCGTAATGGTAATGCTATTACCTTTAGTAAAAAATTCTTTGACGAAGGAATAACTACCCTCGAAGACTTTAAAGACGCGATCGATCAAACCCCCGATCGCGTCCATACATTGGCAATGGTACATCCGGCATCAATGCACAATCTGTTATTAAGATATTGGTTAGCCTCCGGTAATATTGATCCCGATTTAGATTTGACTTTAACCGTAGTGCCTCCGCCCCAAATGGTATCGAATTTAAAAGCCGGAAATATTGATGGCTATTGTGTGGGAGAGCCTTGGAATTCCCACGCGGTTAATGAAGGAATTGGCTTTGTGATGACTCGCACAATGGATATTTTACCACAACATATCGAGAAAGTTTTGGGAGTGCGAGAAGACTGGGCTAATCAATATCCTAATACTCATATTGCCTTAGTTAAAGCTTTAATGGAAGCTTGCGAATATTGCGATGATCAACGCAATCGAGAGGAAATTGTCACGATGTTAAGTCAGGAAGAATATGTCGGTGCAGATATTCGACATATTCGCCCATGTTTCCTTGATGTTTGTGATGCGGGTATGGGAAAAGCACCGGAATCTATCTATTATTATCACCAGTTTTATGTTGATAAAGCGAATTGGCCCGATCGTACAGAAATGTTATGGATCATGGCACAAATGGCTCGGTGGATGATTATTCCTTTTCCCAAAAATTGGGTCGAAGTTCTTGATAGAATAGTGAGAGCCGATGTTTTTGGCGAAGCCTCTCGTCAATTAGGTTTACCCGATTCTGGCCGTATTAGTCGCACCATTAAACTCTTTGATGAGAGTGTTTTTAACGCGGATGATCCGATTCAGTATCTCCAAAAATTATCCATTAAACGACGAGTTCGCATTGAAGAAATTTTAGTTGATCCTGCGGGAATTACCCGTTAAATCAGAAACCGGGTTTATGATGTCAATTGGGAGCATCCCACATTTGCAAAAAAACTGTAGTGGGAGCGTCTCGCTCCCTAGATATCTCCCCAGGGAGCGAGACGCTCCCACTACCTATTATTTCATTTCTCGCGATTCGCTCACGCGATAAACCCGGTTTCTCTGTAGGGCCTTTTGCCCTGACACAACCTTTGAATTATGTAGAATTTACCATGAATAATGAAGACGAAAAAAAAACTATGCAAATTCTCCAAACTCCCCAAAGTAATAAGGTAGTTTCTGTTAACTCTAATGGCTTTTTAGTGATTAAAGATGTCTCTAAAGTTTATGAAACTGCCCAAGGCTCTTACACAGTTTTAGATGGTGTTAATCTGGAGATTAAAGAAGGGGAATTTATCTGTATAATTGGTCACTCTGGCTGCGGAAAATCAACTCTTTTAAATTCGATCGCGGGTTTTAATAAACCGACGACGGGGGAAGTATTACTAGAGGGAAACCCTATTACCGAGCCGGGACCGGATCGCATGGTAGTTTTCCAAAATTATTCTTTATTACCTTGGTTAAGTGCCAAAGAAAATATTGCTTTAGCCGTGGAAACGGTTTATGCAGATAAGTCGGTAACAGTACAAGAAAATATTGTGCAAGATCATTTAGAATTAGTGGGACTAACGGAAGCAGCCCATAAAAAACCCGGTCAAATTTCAGGGGGGATGAAACAAAGAGTCGCGATCGCGCGCGCTTTAGCAACCCGTCCGAAAGTATTAATTTTAGACGAACCTTTTGGAGCGCTTGATCCGATTACCAGAGAAGAATTACAGGAAGAATTACTAAAAATTTGGCGCGAATATAGGGTGACAGTTTTAATGATCACCCATGATATTGATGAAGCATTATTTTTAGCCGATCGCGTGGTAATGATGACGAATGGCCCCTCGGCCCATATTGGGGAAGATTTAAAAATCCCCTTCTCTCGGCCCCGCGATCGAGCCCGGATCATGGAAGATCCGGTTTATTATGAATTACGAAATTTTGCCTTAGATTTTCTCTTCCGTCGTTACGCACACCACGAAGGGGACGAAGAGGAAACTAATACAACTCCAGTCACCACAACGGTTACAACCACAAACACCACTCCGCCAGAAGATCCCCTCAAACACAATGAGCCCACACCTACTATAAAACCTGCTCTAAAGTCCGTTAAATCGGCTACAACATTGGTGTCCCCAATTGCTTTTAATGCCACAAAAACAACTAAGGTGCCAACTATGTCTCAAGAAGAATCAAGCTCTAGTAGTGTCCAAATTGCTGTCGGTTTGGCCTGGTTAGCCGTGCTCGTTGCTTTTACGGGTGTTAATATCGCTCAAGTTAACAACAGTAAAAAAGATACTCCCACCGCGACGGCTTCTCCAACCGTGGTTGTTTCCCCAACACCCTCTACCCTATCAACGGGAAGTAGTCCCTCATCTACCTCTAGCAGCACTCCCTCATCAATGATGGGAAGTAGTCCCGCCTCTACCTCTAGCAGCACTCCCTCATCAATGATGGGAAGTAGTCCCGCCTCTACCTCTAGCAGCACTCCCTCATCGACGACGGAAAGTAGTCCCTCTGCCACGACGAGCAGCACTCCCTCATCCATGATGGGAAGTAGTCCCTCTGCCACGACAAGCAGCACTCCCTCATCAATGATGGGAAGTAGTCCCTCATCGATCTCTAGCAGTAGTCCCTCATCGACGACGGAAAGTAGTCCCCCATCTACTCCTAGCAGTAGTCCCTCATCGACGACGGAAAGTAGTCCCACATCTAGCCCTAGCAGTAGTCCCTCATCTACATCTAGCCCCAGTGGATCAAAGGTGACAGAGCAAGCTCAACTTGATGAATTAAGTAAAAAACTGTATGAGCAAATTGATAAAGCTTGGACGACAACACCCACTTTTACCGAAGAGTTAGTCTATCGGGTAACAGTTGATCAAAATGGGAATGTCATCAAATACGAAGCGACTAATAAAGCCGCCCAAGATTTTGTTAAAGATATCCCACTTCCCTCATTACAAACTTCGACAAAGCCTGAAGGTGGTGCGACACAAAAAACCGCGGAATTTCAAGTCACCTTTAGCCCTGATACGAAATTCAAAGTTACCCCCTAATTTAGATGAAATGGAACAGGAAAAATGAATGATTTTTGTCATTAATAAACCGGGTTTTTACACTAATATTTAGTGCGTTCATCAATCTCACACCCGAAACCAGGTTTATTGTACAAGACTTACGCAGAAACCGGGTTTTTGCACCAAAAGACTTCGTTCAAACTCTCAATCTCGGTTAAAAACCCCGGTTTCTAGGATTCATTTTTTCTGCTCTATTATCCGGGTTCATTCTGGGCCAATTGTCTATTTTCAATCCTTCATAATTTACCTAATTATTCATGGCTAATGCCATGATTAAGGGGTATTTTTTTACCCAAATTTAACTCTTTACTATTGAAATTTTCAGATCAATATGGAAACTGTCAAAACTCTTTGTCCTTACTGTGGTGTCGGTTGTGGTTTAGAAGTAATTCCTCCTATTAAACCCGATCAACCTTGGAAAGTCAAGGGCGATCGCGCTCATCCTTCCAGTCAGGGTATGGTATGTGTGAAAGGAGCCACCGTAATCGAATCCATCAAACGCGATCGATTACTTTATCCCATGATGCGAGAAACACTAGACGCACCCTTTGAGCGTATCAGTTGGGATGAAGCATTAGAAACCATAGTTAAACGCATTCAAAACATTCGCGATACCAGTGGAGTGAATGCAATTTGTATGTATGGCTCCGGTCAATTTATTACAGAAGATTATTATACAGCCCAAAAGTTAATGAAAGGCTGTATCGGCACTAATAATTTTGATGCTAATTCACGGCTATGTATGTCCTCCGCGGTATCCGGTTATATTCAAAGTTTTGGTTCCGATGGTCCCCCCTGTTGTTATGACGATTTAGAATTAACCGACTGTGCCTTTATTATTGGTAGTAATACCGCGGAATGTCATCCGATCATCTTTAATCGTTTAGCCAAATATCATAAAAAAAATGATCATGTCAAAATGATCGTCGTCGATCCGAGAAAAACACCCACCGCGGAAGTTGCGGATTTACATTTAGCAATTCGACCGGGTAGTGATATTGATTTATTAAATGGTATTGCCCATTTATTATTAAAATGGGGAGATATTCACGCGCCTTTTATTGATGAATGTACTGTTAATTTTAGACAATTCTGCGAGGTAATTCAATATTATACTCCTGAAATAGTCGCCGAACGCTGTGGAATTTCTGAAACAGAAATAGAACAAGCGGCACGATATTGGCAAGAATCAAAAAGAATTTTATCATTATGGTCAATGGGGATTAATCAATCTTCAGAAGGAACGGCAAAAGTTAGGGCAATTATTAATTTACATTTAATGACAGGTCAAATCGGAAAACCCGGTTGTGGTCCCTTTTCATTAACAGGTCAACCGAATGCAATGGGGGGAAGAGAAGCGGGAGGTTTAGCCCATATTTTACCCGGATATCGGTTAATAAAAAATGCGAAACATCGGGCAGAAATCGAGGAATATTGGGGATTAAAACCGGGGAGTATTTCACCGGAACCGGGGCGGACGGCTTGGGAAATGATTACGGGTTTAGAAACCGGAGAAGTCGAATTATTGTGGATCGCGGCGACAAATCCTGTCGTAAGTATGCCTGATTTAGCAAGGACAAAAGCGGCATTATCGCGATCGGGCTTTACCGTCTATCAAGAGGCCTATTATCCGACGGAAACAAGTGCCTATGCTCATCTTTTATTACCCGCGAGACAATGGAGTGAAAAAACGGGAGTAATGACTAATTCCGAAAGACGAGTTACCTTATGTACTGCCTTTCAGGAACCAGAATGGGAAGCCAAAGAAGATTGGCGCATTTTTGCCGAAGTGGGGAGAAGATTAGGATTTACCGATAAATTTGCCTTTGAAACATCCGCAGAAGTTTATCAAGAATTTGTGCAATTAACACGCGATCGTCCCTGCGATATGACAGGTATCAGTCACGAAAAATTACAAAAAAAAGGTCCCTTACAATGGCCATTTCCTGAGACAAGGAAGAAGGAAGAAGGAAGAAGGAAGAAGGAAGAAGCGCAGGAAATAGAAGAAGAAACAAGGAAGAAGGAAGAAGGCGGGGAAGTACAACCAGGATTAAATGATTTGTCTAAGCGTCTTTATACGGATGGTAAATTTAATACACCCGATGGAAAAGCGAGATTTTCTGCCTATCATTCACGCGGATTAGCAGAACCCCCCGATCGCGATTATCCTTTTGTATTAACAACAGGAAGATTATACGGTCATTGGCACACATTAACACGTACCGGAAGAATCGACAAAATCAAACAAATGCACCCCGATCCCTTTATAGAAATTCATCCCAAAGATGCCAAACAATTAAATATACAAGAAGGTGATTTAGTCAAAGTTTGCTCCCGTCGAGGCGAAACCATATTTCCCGCGAAAGTAACCAGCGCGATCGCGCCCGCAACCCTATTTGTGCCGATGCACTGGGGGGCATTATGGGCAGAAAACTGCGAAGCAAACGCGTTAACTCATCCCGAAGCTTGTCCAGATTCAAAACAACCCGAATTAAAAGCTTGTGCGGTAAAATTGATGAAAATTTAGGAATATGGAAAAATAATTAGAGTTTTTACGGTTAGCTGGGAGACGATAAAAATTCTTAATTAGATGGAGTAATAAGAGCTATATTTCCGGGTTCAATTTCAGCCGAATTGACTTGACAACATAGGTTTGAGTGTGATAGAATTAAAGATTCGGGAGCATCTAACAACAGTTTTTTTACCAAAATGGGATGCTCCCGTTAATTTCCCCGACGGGAAAGTTGTTTAGTCCCTAAGATATAAGGCAAAAGTTTAGCAATATTTCTGGCATCATCAATACCTCGGTGATGGGTTCCTTCTAGTGTTAAACCGGCGATTTGCAGAGCTTGTGCCATACCGTACCGTTTTGGTAAGCCTTGGATTTCACTAAATAACTGTTTGAGGTTAATGTGAGGATAGGCAATAGGAAAGGGCACTTTATGAAAGTGGCTGTCTTGTTGAAATTGTTTACGATCGTAGTCACCCCAGGAAGCAAATACACCATTTGAGTAACCAGATAGCCACTTTTTCAGAAGCGCGATCGCGCCCGGGTAAATAGGAGCCTGCTCGACTTGTGTTTGAGCGATCGATGTCAACGATTGGCAGAATTGTGTGAGAATAGGATGGCGAACCGGTTGAATAAAACATTGAAATTCATCAATAATAATTAGACTTTTTGCCTCTACCATAACGGCTCCAATCTCAATAATCTCCATCTCATGCCGTTTGATAGTTCCTTTGTCGCAGCAGGTGGCTTCCAGATCAAGCACCAGATAGTAGTTGTACTGTGTTAAATTCATAATGTACAGCAGGTAATAGGTAATAGGTAATAGGTAATAGGTAATAGGTAATAGTAATGAAAGTATTTTAGTACATGGATTTTTTCATCAATTGTAAAACTCATCAACCGGAAATACGCGGTAAGTTAAACTGAAAATAATAGATTAATCGACAAATGTTCGCATCCGGGCGAGGGATAGCCATTTAAAATTTTGGATTAAGACTTCCATTGCCCAATTAAAAATCGTTCGCGATCATAATTGACTAGAGTTAAGAATGGAAATTAAATACCTTAAGTATTGGGTTGGTAGTTGTGCCTCGATGCCCCGATGCAGGCTGGAAGCCTGCGCTACTTTATTAAATTTTCATTCCTTGCCCCAATGCAGGCTGGAAGCCTGCACTACTTTAATTCCTTACAGGAAAAGATTAAGGCGCGATAGGAATAATTTCCTAGCATTAGTACCTCATTCAGATAGAATTATAACCTGTTACAAACCCATCCAAAATCCTTGCCAACCCCTAAAACTGATGTATTGCGACTATCTAGTACAAATTCTCACCGCGCGCGTCTATGACGTAGCCCAAGAAACTCCCCTGGAATACGCGCCCAACTTATCGACTCGCCTCAATAATAATCTCTTACTGAAACGGGAGGATATGCAATCTGTCTTTTCCTTCAAACTACGGGGAGCCTACAATAAAATGGCTAACCTTTCCCCCCAACAGCTCGCCCAAGGAGTTATTGCAGCTTCCGCGGGAAATCATGCCCAAGGAGTCGCTCTGGGTGCGCGTAAACTGGGATCGGGCGCGATTATCGTTATGCCCGTTACTACCCCTCAAGTGAAAGTGAATGCAGTGAAAGCGCGGGGCGGTGAAGTGGTTTTACATGGAGATACTTATGATGATGCTTATGCTTATGCGCGTCAATTAGAAGCAGAAAAAGGCTTAACTTTTATTCACCCCTTTGATGATCCCGAAGTGATCGCGGGACAGGGTACGATCGGTATGGAAATTTTGCGACAACATCAAAAACCGATTCACGCGATTTTTGTTGCCATTGGCGGTGGTGGTTTAATTTCTGGTATTGCTGCCTATGTGAAACGGTTACGTCCTGAGATTAAAATTATAGGAGTTGAACCTGTAGATTCCGACGCGATGTATCAATCTTTAAACGCGGGACATCGGGTGCGTTTGTCTCAGGTGGGTTTATTCGCCGATGGTGTCGCGGTGCGCGAAGTCGGGGAAGAAACTTTCCGTTTATGTCAACAATATGTTGATGAGATTATTCTAGTTGATACTGATGATACTTGTGCAGCTATTAAAGATGTTTTTGAAGATACTCGTTCTATTTTAGAACCCGCGGGTGCTCTCGCGATCGCGGGTGCGAAAGCGTACATCGAACGGGAACAAATCGAGGGTGAAACTTTAATCGCGGTAGCTTGTGGTGCGAATATGAACTTCGATCGCCTGCGTTTTGTAGCAGAAAGAGCAGAATTTGGAGAACGAAGAGAGGCGATTTTTTCTGTAGCAATTCCCGAAAAACCGGGGAGTCTGCGCCAATTTTGTGAATGTATTGGTAAACGAAATCTCACGGAATTTAACTATCGTATCGCGAGTGAAAAAGAAGCACATATTTTTGTGGGAATGCAAATTCAAAACCGTGCTGACGCGGTGAAAATTGTCGAAACATTTGAGGCAAATGGCTTCAAAACGATTGATTTAACCGATGATGAATTAACCAAATTACATTTGAGACACATGGTAGGGGGACATTCGCCTCTGGCCCATAATGAATTACTGTATCGTTTTGAATTTCCTGAGCGGCCGGGTGCTTTAACTAAATTTGTTTGTTCGATGAGCCCTGACTGGAATATTAGTCTTTTTCATTATCGCAATAATGGAGCGGATTATGGTCGAATTGTGGTTGGGATACAAGTGCCTCCCCATGAGATGGAAGACTGGCAAGCTTTTCTTGATACTCTTGGTTATCGTTATTGGGATGAAAATAAAAATCCGGCCTATAAGTTATTTTTGGGTTAGGTTTTGAGGTGGGATGGTTGAGAAAAAGGAATTTAGAGATATAGCAATGGACTAGAATTTTAGGACGGATTTCGGTGGCAATCGGGGATCAGGAGAAACTTGTGGTACAGGCATCTTGCCTGTGACGGGCTTTATGCCCGTTCCACATTTACATCTCATTAGACATCTCCCAAAAATGATGTCAATCGCAGGGTTAGCCTGCGCCACAATAGTTGTTGGAGATGTCTATTTTAAAATGCTATATATTTGTGATTTTCTTGGCTACAATATCAGTCTATGCCAGTGTGTCGCGCAAAGCACTCCGCGATCGTATTTTAGTAGCACAGACGATGAATTAGCCCTGGTTTTGATATCATATCCGGTTAAATGAAGATAATGTTTGTAGGGGCGGGTTTACCAAAAAATCCTAGGAAAAATGATCAGTCCAAAAAACCCGCCCCGCCCGCGATATTAGGCTTCATCAACCGGATTTGATATGTGCAGTAAAATCGCGGTTTTGATGCCTATAACATTCAGGCGGTATGGTGATAATAAAGGCAAAAATCTTGTCGAGCTTTCTTTTGCGATCGCGTGGGTATTCTGTTGACAACGTTCGGTGTCAGTGTTATCATGGGAGTGAATGAGTCGCGATCGCCAGAAGAAAGTATGATACAGCCAGTCATTTTAGAAAAGTTAGAAGAACTCCCAGAGTCTCTTCAGACAGAAGTGCTTCATTATATTGAGTTTTTGATAGAAAAGCAGGCGAAAAACTCAACCCAAGAAAAGCCGAAAAAGCGAGGCGGCATTGGAATTTTAAAATGTAAAATCTGGATGTCTGATGATTTTGATGAACCTCTGGAAGAATTAAAGGATTATATGTAAACATGAATATTATAATACTGGATAGCAAGACTTTTCTCTGGTACTTGCAAGACAGTAAAGAATTAAGTTCTCAAGCCGCAGAAATTCTGGAAGATTCAAGTAACACTCTTTTGTTGAGTATCGCCAGCTTAGGGGAAATTTCCATTAAGCTGGGTTTAGGAAAAGTTAGCTTACAAAACTCATTCTCAGAGTTAGAGGAAATGTTACAACAACTAAAAATAGAGGTTTTGCCCCTCACATTCTCTGATACAGAGTGCTATCTTAACTTACTCCTACATCATCGAGATCCGTTTGATCGGGTTCTAGTAGCACAGGCGATGAATAATTCCCTGGTTTTGATGAGTCGCGGTTTTGATGCCTATTCGATTGAGCGAGTATGGTGATAATGAAGGCAAAAATCTTCTGACGCGTTATGAAGGCGATCGCGCTTGAGAAGCAAGAGGGGCAAATCGCGGAGGCTGTGAATTGTCTGGTGTGAATGGGTTTTACTTCAAAACCAATAATGTACTAACTCGCGGTCTTGTAGTTTGAGTTGAAATAGGCTAAACTAACCCGTTGGGTCAGATATCCTAACAAGAGGGAGTGAATGGTTAGAAGCATCTCTACAGTAGATATGTTTTGTGGTGCTGGAGGACTAACGCATGGGTTTGAGCAAGCAGGTCTGACCGTCAAAGCTGGATATGATATCGATCCCGCGTGTCAGTTTCCCTACGAACACAACAATAAAGCAAAATTCATATTGCAAGATGTGGAAAATCTCCGCGGTTTTGATTTAGCAAAATATTTTTCTGGAAGCAGTATTAAAGTATTAGCAGGATGCGCCCCTTGTCAGCCATTTTCCAGTTATTCAAGACGTTATAACGATCAACAGTCCAAGTGGAAGCTCTTACAAGATTTTGCCCGTCTGATTGCAGAATGTGAACCCGATATTATTTCAATGGAAAATGTACTTCTGTTAAAACATCATGCAGTTTTTCAGGAGTTTATCACCCAGTTGAAAAAATTAAACTATTGCTTTGAGTCTTATGAAGTTAACTGTCTAGATTATGGAATCCCTCAATCTCGAAAGCGATTAGTCTTACTTGCTTCAAAATTTGGCAAAATCAATTTAATTCCCGCGACACATAACCCAACTAATTACCAAACAGTACGACAAACTATTGGAAATCTAGAACCCCTTTCTGCGGGGCAAGCTTCTCAAAGAGATTTGCTCCATAGATGTAGTAAACTTTCGGCTCTAAATCTGCGCCGTATTCGTGCTTCCAAACCAGGAGGAACTTGGCGAGATTGGCCTCAAGACTTAATTGCAAAATGCCACTTAAAAACGAGCGGTCAAACCTATCCAGCCGTCTATGGTAGAATGGAATGGGATAAACCTAGTCCAACTATTACTACACAGTGTTTTGGTTTTGGTAATGGTCGGTTTGGTCATCCCGAACAAGATAGAGCTATTTCTCTCAGAGAAGCCGCTTTATTACAAACGTTTCCACCAGAATATGAGTTTGAAGAGCCTGATAAATCAGTCGTGATCGATCTAGTAGGGCGATTAATTGGGAATGCTGTGCCTGTTAAACTTGGTCAAGTTATTGCCCAAAGTATCCTAAATCATATTGAACAGTTTAGTTAAGGAGTGCCTAAAGTCGATTTATCTAAGTATTCTTCATTTTCCAAATATTCTTGAATGTTTTGTAATATTTGCTGAAGGTACTCTATTACCTGTTCCTTCACCTTAAGCAAATGCTCAAAACTCGCATCTTTTCCAATTTTGGCAAATGATTCATTGCCATGGGCTAAAATATTCCGATTGTTCCGAATGTCCTCTAAATGTTCCCCATGTTTTGTTTTGGAGTAGTCAGTCTTAAAAGAAAATCCATATTCTCTGGCTGTTTTGGTAATCTCATCTCGATCTACATTACCTGAAAAGAATTTTTCACTATTTAACTCAGCAGTCATAATATCAAGAGAAATATCTTTGAGCTTAGAGTGAACAACATGATTATGCGATCGTTTTTTGAAGTCCTGAATCACTATTTCTTTAATCTCGGTTCTCAGAAAGTCAAAAGAAATTTTTTTACTCCCAATTTCAGCCCATATAGCTACTATAGCATTCCGCATAGTTGATTCAACAAGATTATAAAGAAGTAAAAAAGCGTTAGCTGTGAGAATATATGACAAATTTGAACCAATCGGTGTGATTTTTTGCTCCCCCTGATCTCCTGACACAGCTAATTTTGTTGTTTCTTGGATCAGGCTCTCCAGAAATACAAAATATTGATTTACTTCTTGCACACGAGTATGGAAATCTTCAAAAACTGTTTGGATTGTTTGCATAATTAACGTAAAAGTTGATCACGAACATATTCAATACGCTTAATTACTTTAGGTCTAGAGTTGCTTGCATCTGAAGTCGTATATTCCTTAAATTCTGGTGAGTCAAGCCACTTGATTGACTTGGGTTCAATATCGGGTTTTTCCCTCAAGGCAAGTGCCACACCTACAGAAATTGCCTCAAAGCGAATTCTTGGTGTTTTTACATGACCTTTTGATTTACTAAATCCATTGGGAAAGTATTTTTCAACAAAGTCTAACATTTGGTGAAATTCCGATCGCATACCATCTTTGTCAATTTCAGAATTGTTGTGTTTTTCTAGGTATTCATTAAGAAACACATTAACCTGTCTGTCAAAATTATGATAGTTGTTTAAATACGCAAAAAAGCGTAAGACAAATTCTTCGGGTTCTCGTTTTTTGATAAGTGCTTCCGAAAATGGCGATAGTTGGCGAAATTTGCTATCTTTGCCGAGTTCTTCAAGAAGTTTGACAAACGGGCCAGGAGATATGCCTCTACGCTTCTCCATATCATTGAGTTGAACACTACCAGTATTGATGCGTTCAAACATATCCCGTCGCGTTTCTTCATCAGCTTTTTCAGTCAGCACAATCATGCGAATAGTAGCACGATTGAAGCGTCTCTGTCTTGCCAATGGCAAATCGTTGAATTTAAAATTGTTAAGACTTTTTAGCTTTTCTAGTCCACACAGCTTTAACTGGTTATTGATAAATCTGTCTAAAGTACGGATACGTTGGGTTCCATCAACAATTTCTAACCGAGCTAAATCATCCTCATCTTCTTCTTGCTTGGGTCGCAAATCAGCGACAAAAATAAAGGGTATAGGTAGTCCTAGCAAAAGAGATTCAATAAACTTTGATTGCCGAGGTTCTTCCCAAATCATTTCCCGTTGGTAGTCTGGTATATACAACTCACTGGTATCTTCATCTAGCCCGTCTCTGTATTTCTGAACAAGCACTTCCACTGGATATTCTTTTGTATCATAGTCAACGGTTTTTTGCTTTTCCCGAATTTCTATTTCTGCGGCTTCTCTTTGTTCATGTGTAATTTCTGCTTCCGGCGGTATTTTTGGGGCTTTTGCCATTTTGCTCTCCTGTTTTGATAAAATGGGTGTATATACAAGTACACAATAGTGAAACTTTAGTGGGGATATCTATGATTTTAACCGCGATAGTCCACCTCCATACACGCGCCTCAACCATCCGCGTCTGATCGGAAATCTGATCGCGTCTCTGCCACACATCTCCCCCCTAATTCTGAACGCTCTAAAAGCACTTTGTCAAGAGGAAGTTTGGGATACAACATCACATAAACATTAGTAGCCGTCGCCCTTGAGTGATGATGGGATAAATCGAAAAAGTCCACCTCTAACAGTATCCTCATGACTGATATCGGTATAGAAAGGGGAGGCGCGATCGCGTCTCCCTACTCACCTCTAACAGAAATCCGATAGTCACTGCGCACTCTTCACTCCTAAAAGGAACGCGATCGCGTCCAGCCTTGCCAGTCACGATCGCGTTCCTTTTAGCTCAACCTACAAAGAAATGTCTAAACTCTGATCCCAGAAACCCGGTTTTTCCGATATCTAAAGGGCCGTATCGACAATTTCCGGCGCTCGCAAAACCGCGATTTTACGATGAGCCGCGTTCGCTAAAGTCGGCACAGAATTTCTCAATCTCGCGGTTAATTGCACCGTAGTTGAATCATAAATTTGAGTGAGAATTTTCGGATATAACCCAATACCAATAATCGGTACTAAAAGAGAAGCAATAATAAATACTTCTCTCGGTTCCGCATCCACTAACACCTCATGTTCAACCAACTCTTTATTTTCCGGTCCATAGAGAATTTCTCGCAACATTGACAGCAGATAAATCGGCGTTAAAATTACACCCACCGCGGCTAATAATATCACCACCACTTTGAAGGAGAAACTATAGGCATCGCTCGTGGCAAATCCCACAAACACCATTAATTCTGCCACAAAACCACTCATTCCGGGTAATGCCAAAGACGCGAGGGAACAAGCCGTCCACATCGCGAAAACTTTACGCATTTTTTGACCGACTCCCCCCATTTCATCTAACATTAGAGTATGAGTACGATCATAAGTACATCCCACTAAAAAGAATAAACTCGCTCCAATTAACCCGTGAGATACCATTTGTAATAATGCCCCACTAATACCGAGATCGGTATAAGAACCCAGCCCTATTAACACAAATCCCATGTGGGAAATAGAGGAATAAGCAATTTTGCGTTTGAGGTTTCTTTGGGCAAAGGAAGTTAATGCAGCATAGACGATATTAACAACGCCTAAAATCACAAGAATCGGCGCAAATACAGCATGGGCATCCGGTAACATTCCGGCATTCATTCTAAATAAGGCATAACCGCCCATTTTTAACAGAATACCCGCGAGTAACATATGGGCGGGTGCTGTTGCTTCTCCGTGGGCATCAGGCAACCATGTATGGAGGGGGAAAATCGGTAATTTTACCCCATAGGCAATCAAAAATCCCGCATACAATAACAATTGTAAATTGAGCGCGTAATCTTTATGCGCGATCGCGGTCATATCAAAAGTTACAGTATCACCATAGAAGGCCATTGTTAAGGCTGCAACCAGGATAAATAAAGAACCACCCGCGGTGTACAAAATAAATTTTGTCGCGGCATAAAGACGCTTTTTGCCACCCCAAATTGACAAAATGAGGTAAACCGGAACTAACTCTAATTCCCAAACCAGGAAAAAGAGTAACATATCTTGCACCGCGAAAACCGCGATTTGACCACCATACATGGCCAACATCAAAAAGTAGAATAACTTAGGCTTAAAGGTGACAGGCCACGCGGCTAATATTGCTAAAGTTGTAATAAATCCAGTCAGCAATATTAAAGGCATGGATAAACCATCCGCACCGACGGACCATTTTAAGTCAATTTGAGATACCCAAGTATAACTTTCTACCAGTTGTAACCCCGGATTATTAAAATTATAATCCGTACAGAAAGCATAAACAATAAGAGCAAAATCAATTAACCCGACAATAAGCGCGTACCAGCGGACTGTTTTTCCTTCCTTATCGGGAATAAGGGGAATCAGCAATGATGCCGCGATGGGAAACAGAATTATGGTGGTTAACCAGGGAAAATTTGTCATATTTTGAAGTAACTTGAATAGGGTGATAGGTAATGGGTAATGGGTAATAGGTAATGGGTAATGGGTAACTAGGTAATGGGTAATAGGTAATGGCACTTATTTTAATAATTAACTGAAGTGGCTAGTGAGGACGATCAACCTGGTTTATCAATCAACATCTTGATTGTTCGTGTTAATTTTAAACAGTGAGAAACCAGGTTGATACTGTATGGATTGCGCCCTGTTAATAGCAACTTAGGTTAATTACTAATTATCTACCTTTGATCGTCATGGGATAGCATGATTTTCTTAGACTTGACTATTACCAATTACCCATTACCCATTACCTCTTACCCATTACCTCTTACCCATTACCTCCTATTAACCGATACCAGAGAAAATCACTAAACCGAGAACCGCGACAAACACAATCAAAGCATAGAATTGGGCGCGGCCATTCTCAAAATATTTTAATCCTTCACCCGTAATTAAGGTGACGAATCCCGTGAGGTTTACGGCTCCATCCACAATGCGATAGTCAACTTCCAAGACTTGTCGAGCTAAACGGCGAGAACCTTTGACAAAGAGAAAATCATTGATATCGTCGAGATACCATTTATTACGCGAGAAATTGTACAAAGGTTTGAATTTTTGCGCGATCGCGTTAGCATCAATCTTACGAGTGAGATACATCAAAGAAGCCAAAGTAATGCCAATTAAAGCAATACCAACGGAACTCCCCGCCATGATCACAAATTCGGTTAAATCAAACTCCGCGCTATGTTCCAAAATCTCTTTTAGAGACTCCCCTGGCGCGTGAACAAATTGTTCAAAATAATTACCAAAAGGAGTACCGACAAAGCCAATAATCATCGAAGGAATCGCTAACACCATTAACGGCACAGCCATTGTTAAAGGTGATTCATGGGGTTCGTGACTATGATGATCATCTTTACCATGATCTAACTCCTTCGCATTCATCGCACCCGGTCCAAATACGGGAACAGGAACCCCGGCTGCTTCCGCTAATAACTGTTGTTGAATCGTATGATCATTGCCACGGAATTTTCCTTCAAAAGTGAGGAAATACATCCGAAACATATAAAACGCGGTCATTCCCGCGGTGAGCCAACCCACTAACCATAAAGCAGGATTCGCGGCAAAAGCACTACCAAGAATTTCATCCTTGGACCAAAATCCGGCAAAAGGAGGGATTCCACAAATAGCCAAATTACCAATGAGAAAACAAGTCGCGGTAATGGGCATATATTTGCGTAAACCACCCATCACACGCATATCTTGGGCAATGATAGGATTATGACCTACAACCGCTTCCATGCCATGAATCACCGAACCTGAACACAGGAACAGCATTGCTTTAAAATAGGCATGAGTCATCAGGTGAAACAAACCCGCGCTATAGGCTCCAACACCCATTGCCATCACCATATAACCTAATTGGGAAATGGTGGAATAAGCTAATCCTTTCTTAATGTCATTTTGGGTAAGGGCAATAGACGCGCCTAAAAATGCCGTAAAAGCACCCGTACAAGCAATTACCGTCATGACAATAGGTAAATGCTCAAACACTGGATACATCCGAGCAATTAAAAACACACCCGCGGCCACCATTGTTGCCGCGTGAATTAACGCGGAGATGGGGGTAGGGCCTTCCATTGCGTCAGGGAGCCAAACATGAAGGGGAAATTGAGCAGATTTGGCGACGGGACCTAAAAAGACTAAGATGCCGAAGAAAGTGGCAAGGGCGACACTAATGGAACCACTTTGAACTAAAGCTTGTAGACGAGCGCCCATTTCTTCAAATTCAAAGGTATTAGTGGACCAATAAAGGCCTAACATCCCTAATAAGAAACCAAAGTCACCGACTCGGTTAACCACAAAGGCCTTTTGACAAGCATCCGCGGCAGAAGGGCGATCGTACCAGAAACCAACCAGGAGGTAGGAACACATCCCCACCAATTCCCAGAAAATATAAACCTGGACAATATTAGGGCTAACCACTAAACCCAACATTGAAGAACTAAACAAGCTCAGGTAAGAGTAAAAGCGTACATAGCCCGCATCGTGAGCCATATAACCATCGGTATAAACCATGACGAGGAAGGCAACCGTCGTGACGATTACCAACATCACAGCCGTTAAATGATCAATGGTGTAGCCCATGCTTAACTTAAAATCGCCAGCCGCAGCCCATTCAATAATACGGGTATAGGGGGCGTGACCATTCAATTGACTCCACAGTAGGGCAAAAGAGAGTACCATTGCCACTCCTAAAACGGAGATGATAAAGACAGCACTTCCTTGCCGTAGCTTATTGGTAGCCCGGTTATAGGTGATCAGGCCTAAACCGACCAACATTGCCCCTGCTAAGGGCAACACCGGAATCAGCCACGCGTATTGATAAAGCGATTCCATGACGGATTTATTCTTTTATAATTTTTCACTAATGGTTTATGAACCGAAGCCGGAGGGAACTCCCGCTGTTTTTGCCATAAACCGTTCATTATTGTGACATACCCTGTGGGGGTAAGCAAAAATACTATATAAATAAATTCTGAAATCTGTTCACGGTGAACACCGCGGTGATGGGTGTCATGGGGTATGAGGACACGATCGCGTCTTTGCTCTGACTTTTGCACAGTTATCTTAATTGGGAAAAAGAAACGCGATCCTCGAGCTGGTAAATTGAATGAACCACAAAGACACAAAGGACACAAAGGGGGGAATTGACAATTACTTTTGGGTGGAAAAATGAAAAAGCTAGAGGATTTTTTATCTTCGGTAAATTCAGTTTTAAATATCTCCTATTTTCTTTTCTCTGTGTTCTTTGTGCCTTTGTGGTTATACAAAAAAACTGTTGATAGTAGGGTGAAGGCTGCGCCAACGCCCTTACTATAAAGACACTAAGAAGAGCGAGAGACCATTTTCTGAACTTCGAGAAGGGGTTGAGATTCATTGTGATAAGTAAGCATCCAATGATCTAAAACTCGTCGTAATTCCTCGCGTCCATTAAAATGTTCCCAACGATGAAGCACTTCACCTCGATTAAACAAAATCACAGTGGGTAAAGTGGTGAGACGATAAGTATTGGCTAGTCTTAAACTTTGATCTGCATTCAAGCCCACGAGCTTGACTTGTCCCTTCCAGTCTCGCTGAAATTGTATTAATGTGGGCTCGATCATCCGACATAGCCCACACCAGGGGGCCCAAAAATTTACTAATGCGGGGGTAGAAGCTTGTAATACTTCTTGTGGAAATGTCCGTTCATTAACAGATAAGATCATGATCCCTCGAAACTTTATTAAGTTTTTATATTCTGGGATCATGCTACCAGGGTATGAGACTTGTTGCACTAATCAACAAGGGGTGAACTTTCCATAATCCTAAAATAAATAGGGTGACTCCGAGATAGGAGAGACGGAGAAATTCTTGTAATTCAAGGGTTTGACGACCTTGGATAATCGCGAGAAAGGGTATAATAGATGTCCGTTCTTTGACTTTCTCGAAGGCTTCTCCATAACGGGCTAAAAGTCGTCTATCTCCATGCCAAACTCCAAAGATGTGATGTAACATTAACCCAATGGAGGTGACTAGGGTAAAACTGGTTCCCATCCAAAGGGTATGGGCGATACACCAGATCAATTGACCCACCATTTGGGGATGACGGGTAACGCGTATTATCCCGGTTTCATAGAGATGAACTTCGGGTTTTTGGATCGCGGCTATTTCTAAGAGGTTAAAAGTCGCGGGATAGAGGAATAGGAAAGAGATGGCACTGAGTACCCATACCAAGCTGGGAATGTAGGGAAGTCCTTGCACTTGCCACAGTTGTGCTCCGTCGTATCGGTGGTTGAAGAAGTAAATAATTAAGATGACTGCTAGGGGCAGACTGACTAAGGCAAAGAAAATTCGGTACAGTCTCGCTCCTATCACTTTTTCGGCACGCGATCGCGCCGCCGCTAAACCACTATGCGCGATCGCGAAACAAGATAATAACCCTAACATGATCCAATGGCTAGGGGTGAACCAATCATAAGTAAACATGGAATATTACGGAAAGTTATTGATTCTAGGCCTGGTTGTGTCAGAAAGTATGTATAAGGATCAGTCACGGATTGAGAGATAATCTCAAATCAAAAGTCAAAAAATAATAATTTTGACTTTGGAAAGGGTTACTCTGTGGTTCCAGAAAAAGACCTCCTCACACATTACAGGTTAAGCAGTATGTCTGACCTTCCTTTCACTTTAGATCAGTTACGCATTCTCAAAGCGATCGCGGCAGAAGGTAGCTTTAAACGCGCCGCGGATAGTTTATATGTATCGCAACCTGCCGTGAGTTTGCAAGTGCAAAATTTAGAACGACAGTTAGATGTACCTCTGTTTGATCGAGGTGGACGTCGGGCCCAATTAACAGAAGCGGGATATTTACTCCTCGATTATGGTGAGAAAATTTTATCCCTTTGTCAAGAAACTTGTCGTGCGATCGAAGATCTACAAAACCTACAAGGGGGGACTTTAATAGTTGGCGCGTCTCAAACCACGGGGACTTATTTACTACCACGAATGATCGGATTATTCCGACAAAAATATCCCGATGTCGCGGTACAATTGCACGTTCATTCAACTCGACGCACGGCTTGGAGTGTGGTAAATGGTCAAATTGATTTGGCGATCGTCGGAGGTGAAATTCCTACGGAATTGAGTGAATCTTTAGACGTTTTACCTTATGCCGAGGATGAATTAGCTTTAATTATTCCGGTGACTCATTACATGGCAAAATTTGAGACAATCCAACGGGATGATTTGTATAAGTTACAATTCATTACTTTAGATTCTCAATCGACTATTCGCAAAGTGATTGACCAAGTGTTAACTCGTTGTGGCATTGATACACGCCGTTTGAAAATTGAGATGGAATTAAATTCGATTGAGGCGATTAAAAATGCGGTACAATCTGGTTTAGGTGCAGCTTTTGTTTCCGTTTCAGCTATTGAAAAAGAGTTACAAATGGGAGCTTTACATAAAGCGAAAATCGATCAAGTTGTGATTAATCGTACTTTGTCTGTGATTTATAATCCTAATCGTTATCGTTCTAAGGCCGCGGAGGCATTTACCAATGAAATTTTACCTTTATTTAGTTCTAAGGATTTCCCATCGATTCCCCAGTCTAAAAAAATGAATAAGAATGCCTTAGAAATTGTAGAAATTGAAACGGATGATGTTCTCAATACTTGAACCTTTTTTAACCTGAAGACAGATGTTTTTACAGTTATTAAGTTGTAATCTGTATTTCTTGTGCTATCAGACGATGACTCATTATTAAGCGGGGATAATGTCAGGCATGGAACGCGGTTATCTAGTGAGATTAATCCTATAATTGATGGGGGAGTCCGAAATTGATTTGAAAAAAAAACTCCCGTGTTACCAAGCACGGGAGTTTTGATTATCTATCTGTTTTTCATTAACTGGAGGAGCCGAATTATCACAGATAGAAAGTGATTAACTGTTTCCTTCTAATGCCGGATTTTTGGGAGTATCAAGAACTTCAGCCAGATTAAGTTTGACAACTTTATCACGGGCTTCTACTACTTTGGGTAATGTTAGGGTTAATACTCCATTGGTGAAGTCGGCATGAACTTGGTCATTAATAATGGGTACTGGTAGGTTTAAAACACGATGGAATTTGCCATAGAGAAATTCGGTATAATAATACCCTAATTTCTCATCTTGGGGTTCGCAACGACGTTCTCCCGCAAGGGAAACGGAATCTTGGGTTACTTGAATATCTAAATCTTTCGGTTCTATTCCGGGTAGGTATGCTTTGAGTATTAGGCGATCGGTTTGATCTTTTAATTCGATGGAAGGCCGCCAATTGGCTTCGGGTTGATGTTCGATCGTATCGGTTATTTGTTCAAAAGCGCGGTCAATTTGACGACGGACTTTTTCTAGTTCGGTGAAGGGGGGCCAATAACGAATCAACATAATTTTGCCTCTTTGATAATCGTTGTTGTTTTTGGTAGTTAAGCTGGTTTGCTTACCTTCTTATTGTGCTAATTGTCTGTGAAAATAACAATCGAGGGAACCCTACTTTTTCGGGTGTAGTTACCCTACCTTTACTTTTGAAGTGTCTAGGGGAAGATGGCTAAAAAAAGTGATGCTTTTTCGGGAAAACCGTACTTAATTTGTTGGGTTTGTACTACTGTGTATGAGAAGGAATAAATATAATAACTATGTCGGAATTGAAAGCATTAATCTTTGATGTGGATGGCACTCTCGCGGAGACTGAACGTGATGGCCATAGAGTCGCGTTTAATCAAGCTTTTGCGGAGGCTGGTTTAGACTGGAATTGGTCGATTTCTCTCTATGGGGAATTGTTGGAAGTCGCGGGTGGTAAGGAGCGTATTCGTTATTTTCTCGATCGCGATCGTCCTGACTTTACCCCTCCTCCCCGTTTTGATGAATTTGTGGCTAATTTACATAAGACAAAAACCACGTTTTATCAAGAGTTACTCGCGACGGGTTCTATTCCTTTACGGCCGGGGGTAAGAGAGTTATTAGAAAATGCTAAGAAGGAAGGGTTACGTTTGGCGATTGCCACAACTAGCGCCTTACCTAATGCTATTGGTTTATTGGAACACATGATCGCGCCTTACGCGGTTTCTTGGTTTGAGGTGATTGCCGCGGGGGATATTGTTCCTCACAAGAAACCCGCGCCGGATATTTATCTTTATGTTTTAGAGCAGATGGGTTTACAACCCCAAGAGTGTGTCGCGATCGAAGATTCCCAACAGGGGTTAATTGCCGCGACACAGGCGGGCTTAAAGACGGTGGTGACGGTTAATGACTATACCAGGCATCAAGATTTTAGTGACGCGGCATTGGTGATGGAGAGTTTGGCAGATTGGGATCAACCTTTGATGGTGTTGAAAAACCTTTAACCCAGGATTCATGAAGATGGTGGGTGAGGTGCCGTGACATTTTTCTCGATGGGATGCCCAGAGGGTTCGCCACCTCACCCACCCTACACACCAAATCCTTATATCTATATTAGGGATGCGTGATCGCGATCGTGGAAATTTATCGCCTTTGCTAAGAGTTTTATTATTGTTCTGCTCTCTTCGCGATGATCAGGGTTGATAGAGCCTTGGGGAAAAGATACACACCAAAGCTTTATATCTATATTAGGGATGCGTGATCGGGTAGTTGAAATTTATGGCATTTTGTAAAAATTTTCTTATTTTAATCCTCTCTTACCCATGATCGGGGTTGATTTGGCCGAGGGGGAAAGATGCACACCAAAGCTTTATATCTATATTAGGGATGCGCGATCGCCTATCCATATTTGTCGTTTTGGTAAGGATATTCTTATTTTTACCCGTCGATGAGAAACTTTCGAGCCCTCTTACTAGGGTTGATGAAGATGGTGGGTGAGGTGGAGTGACATTTTTCTTGATGGGATAGCCAGAGGGAGCGCGTCCTCACCCACCCTACACACTAATGAAGATGGTGGGTGAGGTGGAGTGACATTTTTCTTGATGGGATAGCCAGAGGGAGCGCGTCCTCACCCACCCTACACACTAATGAAGATGGTGGGTGAGGTAGAGTGACATTTTTCTTGATGGGATACCCAGAGGGAGCGCGTCCTCACCCACCCTACACACTACACACATGATCGTTATATCTATATTACGGATGCGCGATCGTGTCACTTAACACCTAAAACCTCAGAAAATAAATTATTGCAGATATACCAAAGGCGAAAAGGGTTAGGAGCTTCTCAATAGACATCTGGTAAAAATCAGATCAAGGGCAGGCAGGATGCCTACCCTACCATAATTTTAGGAGCTTCTCAATGGCCAAAACCATTGATTTTATCGCTTCTTCCTTCTTCCTTCTTCCTTCTTCCTTCTTCCTTCTCTTGCTTCTTCCTTTTGGTATACATTAGACAAGATATTGTTATTGGTGGGTGAAAGAGTGATCGGAAGTATTGTATTGGGAATAACCGCGGCCGCGTCTGTGCTGGCTGTGGGGGCTTTAGGGCTAGAATTACAATATCGTGGGCGCGCGGGTAATAAACTGGAACTAACTACGGGTGAATGGAAATTATCCTTATCAGATCCTACCCATTATCAGTTAGTGGGGGAAATGGAGTTTCGCAACTTAACCGAAAATCTGGAGATTATGTTACCGGAGATAACGGCACGCGTTAAGCTTTTATCGGAAGGCTCTTTGGATGATATCTCTTATCGGGTTAAGGTTATTCCTTGTCATCAAGACGCGATCGCGCGATCGGATGATTATTGGTTTGCCTATATTGTTAAATTACGGGGTACTACGAAAATTAGGGTTTGTGTGGATATTACGGGGCCGAATTTACAGGAGTTACAGGCGGCGTGGGTTAAGATTCGTTATGTGACTTATGGTCCCGGTGGACGTATTCCCAAGAAAAGTCATGTGGTTTTACCTTTACAGTATCCTGATAACAGTACACCGAAAGCGCGATCGGTGAGTGTGGGTGAGGTATTTCCCATTAAGACTCATTTGTTAAGTGTGATTGATGATCCCGTGGAAGTGGTTAAAAAATATGTGTCTCCCCATGCTCAGGAAGGGGATGTGATTACGATCGGGGAAACTCCGGTTGCTATTATGCAGGGGCGTTTTCGTCATCCTACTGAGATCAAACCGGGTTGGGTGGCTCGACGGATTTGTTATTTCTTTTTACCGACTTCGAGTTTGGCGACGGCTTGTGGATTACAAGCCTTAGTTGATATTGTTGGTCCTACGCGGGTGTTATTTGCTTTTGTCGGGGGCGCGATCGCGCGCGTTTTAGGGAAACGTGGTGCTTTTTATCAATTAGCGGGTGAGCAAGCACGATTAATTGATGATGTTACGGGTACTTTACCACCCTATGATCAGTTTATTGTATTAGGGCCGGAAAATCCTCAAGAAGTAGTCGATCGCATTAAGCGAGAAACGGGTTTACAAGCCGCGATCGTGGATGTTAATGATTTAAAAGCTGTTAAGGTTTTAGCCGCGACTTCTGGGGTTTCGATGGAGTTATTAGAGGAAGGATTACGCAGTAATCCCGCGGGTAATTCTGATGAAAGGACTCCTGTGGTGTTAATTCGTCCCGCGAGTAAATAGGGTTAAATTAACCAGAAAAGAAACCGGGTTTTTTCAGCGAGATTGATAGTTTGAACCAAGTATTTTGGTGAAAAACCCGGTTTCTGTGCCAGTGTTGAGGTGATGGGAATGAAGAGAAGATGCTAGGGGTTGTTTTACCGATATATTCAAAAGATGCTAAGTAGGGTTCACTATATCTTCAAAACCTAACTTGAATAGAGGTGAACCCGCTCCTAGAAACCTGTAAATCTCACATTTCTTTCCTCTGTGTACTCTGTGCCTTTGTGGTTAATTATTAGGAAAAAAATTGCTACAATTGCACGGCTAGATGAGATAATGGAGACACGCAGAAAAGAAACCGGGTTTTTTCTCCGAAATTTATCGTTTTCACTAAGTATTTTGGTGAAAAAAACGGTTTTTGTGCCAGTTTTACTGATATCTTCAAAAGATGCTAAGTAGGGTTCACTATATCTTCAAAACCTAACTTGAATAGAGGTGAACCCGCCCCTACAAACCTGTAAATCTCGCGTTTCTTTCCTCTGTGTACTCTGTGCCTTTGTGGTTAATTATTAGGAAAAAAATTGCTACAATTGCAGGGCTACATGATATGATATAATGGAGACGAGATTGGAGAAAAGAAACCGGTTTTTTTCTGGGAGATTTATCGTTTTAACTAAGTATTTTGGTGAAAAACCCGGTTTCTGTCTAAGTAGTGGTATTATTGATCAAGAACCAAATCCGTAAAACTTCGGCTACTGTCCAAGCTTGCCCGATCGCGCCCCTCGCAAAATGGGGAAAATTACCATCAAATATCTCACTCATGTTTCCTATTCCTGTATCTTTTAAATGAGAGGACATTGTTTCTAAAATTTTCATGACTTCTTGGGGTTTTTGATATACTTTTAGATGGGATTCGAGATACACTCCTATTAACCATCCCCAGACTGTGCCTTGATGATATACACTATCTCTTTCTAAGGGATTTCCTTGATAATAACCTTCATATTTTGGCTCTGTAGGGGCTAAGGATCTTAATCCGTAAGGGGTTAATAATAATTGTTTACTGATTTCCATAATCTTTTTTTCTTGGGTTGGTGTTAGTAAGCTGGGAAGTCTTAATTTTTCTAATAGTTTGGGATTGGGTAACGCGATCGCGAAGAGTTGATTAGGGCGTAAGCTGCTATCATTTCCTTGGGGTGTATCAATGACATCATAACAATATCCTAATTTTTCATCCCAGTAACGATTAAATCCTTTCGCAGTTTGTTTTGCCATTTCTTGATATTCTTGATTGGGAATATCTAAGTGTTGCCCGATCGCGCTTATGATCACTAATGCGTTATACCAAAGGGCATTAATTTCGATTGGTTTACCGATGCGAGGTGTGATCACTAAGTCTCCAATTTTGGCATCCATCCATGTTAATTGCGATCCGTTTTCTCCTGCATAAATTAAGCCGTCTTTGGGATCGAGTTTAATCTGATAACGAGTGCCTTGACAATGCCAATGGATAATTTCTACTAATTTTGGATAAATTTCTTGTAAGAATTGTCTATCTTTTGTGACTTGATAATACGCGTAAATGGCTTGAAAATACCAGAGTGTCGCGTCAACGGTATTATATTGTGGAGTTTCGCCTACATCGGGAAATACATTGGGTAACATTCCTTGATCTAAATAATGACTATAATTGCTGAGAATGGAATGCGCAATCGCGTGTTTTCCGGTGGCTAATGTTAATCCGGGTAAACTGATCATGGTATCTCTCCCCCAATCATTAAACCAATGGTATCCCGCGATGATTGATTTTCCTTCGGGGTTTAATGATGTAGCGCGATCGACAATAAATTGATTCGCGATTAAGACTAAATGTTCAACCCATTCAGGAATTAACTTATTTTTGAAACGAGTATTAACTCGCCACTGAGTTAATATGTTTTTTTCATAATCCCTTTGTTGAGTTAAGGCGATTTTGTCATCTAATTGAGGATGGGGAAGGGTACTAATAACAATGGTAAAATCTTCCCAGGGTTGAAGGGTGACATCAAAAGTGATACCATGCAGATGATCTTCACAATCATCGAAACCCCTTTCTTTTTCTCTGGCTAATTGAAACCCTAAATACCAATCGTGATTTAAGGTATAATTGCCTTTATCACTGAATAAATAAAAAGGCGTAGCACCATCAAACGCGATCGCACGCACTCCTTGAGGGACTTTTTCTAACTGCATAACCCAATTGGAATTTTTAGTATTATGGTGATGATCTCGATAATTAATTAATGCTTTTACGGATAAAGTCACCGGATAAGAACTTTGAATGAGAGAATATTTAACATAAGTAGTATTTTCTTTTTGTTGCATCCAGACGCGTTTTTCTAATAAGACATCGGCAAAGGTATAAGTCCAAAGTGGTGTAGTGCCTTCGAGGTGAAATTGATTGAGATATTGATATCCTTTGGGCTCAACAATACCACTTATCCAACGATTAGTATAAAGGGGATATTCTTTATTAAAATAAATCGCGGTTTCGTCAAGTTTTGTCACTAATAGGGTGCGTTGTACGGGGGGTTTGAGGGACGCGATTAGTAAACCATGATAGCGACGAGTGAGTAAACCGGTAATTGTGCCGGAAGCATAGCCGCCAATACCGTTAGTGACTAGCCATTCTTGGGATTCAGCTAAGGATAAATTCTGACAAATTTCTCGTTTAATTGGGAAAATCATTTTTTTATAGCAGAAGGAAGAAGGAAGAAGGAAGAAGCAATAAAATCAATGGTTTCAGCCATTAAGTCGGGTGCATCTCATTTTGGCAAATATGTCTGTAGGGGCGAAGCATTCCGGCAGTAAATATCAAATTATAACTAATAACCTATATACCGGAATGCTTCGCCCTCTTCGCCCTCTTCAAAACTGAGATGCACCCCATTAAGTCAATCTGTCGTCGGGGCTGGGCGAAGCATTCGGTGTTACAGTTATCTGTTTCCATCGGATTTTTTCGCCCGAATGCTTTGCCCCTACAAAGGGGCTGGGCGAAGCATTCGGTGTTACAGTTATCTGTTTCCATCGGATTTTTTCGCCCGAATGCTTTGCCCCTACAAAGGGGTTGGGCGAAGCATTCGGTGTTACAGTTATTTGTTTCTCTCCGATTTTTTCGCCCGAATGCTTTGCCCCTACAAAGGGGTTGGGCAAAGCATTCGGTGTCACAGTTATCTGTTTCCATCGGATTTTTTCGCCCGAATGCTTCTACAAAGGGGTTGGGCAAAGCATTCGGTGTCACAGTTATCTGTTTCCATCGGATTTTTTCGCCCGAATGCTTCTACAAAGGGGCTGGGCGAAGCATTCGGTGTCACAGTTATCTGTTTCCATCGGATTTTTTCGCCCGAATGCTTCGCCCCTACAAAGATTCGTTATTTTCACCCACATTTTTCAGCCAGAAACCGGGTTTCTTGATTTAATTATAACACAGAATCTATGAGAGAAACCGGGTTTCTTAAGTTTTTCTGCAACTGTTTAGAGCTAATTTGGAATTTTGATTTAATAAAGAAAGGGGATTGATTTCGCTATTCCCACTCTTTTGTAGATATTCATAAATCTCTGCTATAATGTTATTAGCTGTTTCTATATCATTCGATTCATTGGCATGATAATGAGCGCAGATTAAGGGTTTTAGATCATCTATTTTTTGCCATTCGCCTTTATTCTGTAAGGAAATGCTGAAAAAATAGCGATAGGCTTGTTGATGGCAATTGCGATAATTTTCTGGGTTTTGACGCAGGACGCGATCGCCTTTTTCTTGGACTAAAGGGTGCAGATAATAAGAATTTTGTTGACAGTGATAATATAATACTTGTCGCCGTTTGAGGGCAAGGATAATATTTTCTTTCAAAGAATAGGGACTGATTTCTGGCATTTGGGCTGCTATGGCTTCATAGGTGATCGGATATTCTGAAGGTTTATAGACGGAAAGGCGACTTAAACAAGTTTTTTCTAAGTCACTCATTCTGGCAATAATTTCATCTATTAAGGTTTCAATATCTCGTAAAAGTAACCAGTCTCTATCTTGTAAAAATTTACAGATATCTCCCTGGAATTGATGATCATCTCGAATGAAAGAGGCTACCAGTTGTAATCCTTTAGGATGGCCTTGATAGCGTTGACTTAATTCGGCAAATATCTCCCCAATTTCCTCTCCTGACGACTGGGTAAGTATGTTATTAATGAGGTGAATTGCTGCCTGATTATCAAGTCCTTTTATGGTAATTTCACGGGTAAATATGGGGGATAATTCTGCTAAGGTTTCTCGACTGATAAAGATAATTTTGCTTTGATGTTCGGTTTCGGTTAGTTGTTTGAATAACCACATATATTCGGCCCAGTCGTCCGCAAAGTAGCCCGCGCTTTCTGCTTCTTTGGTTTTGAGGAGGGTTTCGACGCGATCGAAGCAGATTAAGCAAGGTTTAGTTTTGAGAATTTTTATGAGTTTTTCTATCTTTTGTAGGGAGTTATCTTGGGCAGTGACGGCTGTTGTGATGTCGTCGTTGGATAGGGTGAATAGTAGGGAGTCGATCACCCAATCAAAGGGGGGGGCTTTGCTTGTTACAGATTGTAATGATTGCCAAGCAACGGCAGTAAAGGGGGTATTTTCTGTGTGGAGTTGGCGAATTAATTGGCTGATGAGGGAGGTTTTTCCTATGCCTGGTAATCCGATAATTGAGAGCCCGATGATATCTGTATTAATAAGTGTAGCTTTTAAAATATCAATTTCTTTTGTGCGCTCTACCCAGTTTCTCACGGGGGGTAAGTTATCAGGGAGGGGGAAGTTTTTATCATTTTGTGAGTCTTGGGGGAGATCCGCGATCGCGGCGGCTAAAAGTGGCTCTGTTTTTTGAATTTTGTAGCCTTCAGCAATGTATTCCCAGTTATCTATTTCTACCGCTTTGCAAATATTGATAAAGTTTTCTCGCCTAATTCCTATTCTCGCCCAAAACCGCTTTAAGGTGGCTTTTGAAACTAGGGCAGCCAGACACCAAGTATCCTCAGTTTTATTCCATCCGAGATTGCGTCTCATCATATTAATAATTGTTAGCCCCTCTTCGGATGCCCTGAGTAAACCAGCCATTGCTACTCCTCTACTGAAACTCTGCCTTAGTAAAGGATTTTACATGATTTGGTGAGCCAAATGAGCCAAATGAGCCAAATGAGCCTTTTATATTGAGCCAAATGAGCCAAATGGTGAGCCGTTGAGCATTTATCACTAAGGTAATCTAGAAGATAGGTGCAAATCTAAGTCAACCAATTAACTTTGTACATCTGCCGTTTTGTTTGAGGTTGAATATGCGTGTTATTAAAACTACTGTGTTATCGGTAATATTGATGGCGACTTCATCTGTGGGGTTAATCGCAATAGCCCAAAACCGTTGGGTTCGATCAGGTGCAGGAGGTGAATGTGATGTAGGGACAACCTGTAGATATCCACTAGATGGCAGTAGATATTGTGTTGGAGGTGAAGAAACAATAGGAGGTTTCTATGTGGATTTAACAACCCCTAACTCATATGCCACGATAACATGGTTTGGAGACAATGGTAGCCAATATCGGCCCAGTGGCGATAAACCGATCGCATATCACACAAGAGGGCAACACTGGATCGGCTTTGGGAACCCAGGAATGCAATGTTTTTATTTCACTATTACACCAATGTCTAACAGTACTACAAAAGTACAATTTGACTTTAACTTTGATGCTAACAGAAGAAGATAGGGAATACCTGATTTCTCTCTGCATATAAGAGCGATCGCGCTTGTTCCATCCTTCTCTATTTGTGGTTAAAAAAGCGCGATCTGTGGTTCCCTTACACCCAGATGGGGCGGGCACGGGGGCACCGCCCCTACAAATCCGGTTGGGGGTGGTATTTTTTTAGGCGTTGCACAATTAAGGGATGAACAATCGGGGCAATCCCCCCGTGGTTGCCCCAAAATCTGTATAGGGTAGGCACGGGGGCGCTACCCCTACAACCGTATCATTCCACAAATGGGCAACACCTTTTTTTGGGGGCGGGCACGGGGGCGCCGCCCCTACAAATCCGGTTGGGGGTGGTATTTTTTTGGGGGCGGGCACGGGGGCGCCGCCCCTACAAATCCGGTTGGGGGTGGTATTTTTTT